>Ga0208934_1000032_pt1 | contig 170317 bp, 146 predicted proteins | sample MalvirDeepMed_s2_FD_184243 | JGI IMG/M metagenome (GOLD analysis project Ga0208934, IMG submission 184243) | Marine viral communities from the Global Malaspina Expedition - Malaspina viral metaG DeepMed_s2 (SPAdes) (version 2) | ecosystem: Environmental > Aquatic > Marine > Oceanic | place... | reverse complement strand
CGCGCCGGGCGCCGTCTTCGCTCAAACCGCCGCGCGGGCCAGCCTCGACGTCGATCTCGACGCGCAAAGCGCCGATAGCGAGCAGTCCGAACACGACCGGCTCTTCGCGCTGTTTGCAGATTCCGACAAACGCAGCCTCGAACTCAACCCGCTCAGCCGCCTGTTCCGCGGCGATGATCGCAATGCCGACCGGCTGGGCGACTTCTTCACCGACGCGAGCTACTATGCCAGCTTGCGCGACACGCAGCTCAATGTCGCGCTGCTCGAACAGATCGACCGCAGCAAGCTCTCGCCCACCGATCAACTCGCCTACGATGTGTTCGCCTATAATCAGGAGCAGGCGCTGAAGGGCAGCACGCCCGAAATCCGCGCGCTGACCGAAGTGCGTCCGGTGAACCACTTCAGCGGCTTCCACACCTTCTATCCCAATTTCGCGAGCGGCACGGGTGCCGCGCCCTTCAGGACCATCGCGAATTACGAGGACAATCTCAGTCGTCACGACGATTACATCGCCATCACCGACCGCGCGATCGCGAAATTCCGCGAAGGAATGGAGAGCGGCGTGGTCGAAACCAAGCTGACGATCCGCAACGTGATCGACCAGTTCGACACGCAGCTGGCGATCCCGATCGAGCAATCGCAGTTCATGGGGCCGACGACCATGTTTCCCGAGGATTTCTCGGACGCGGACAAGGTCCGGTTGACCGCCGCCTACGAAGCGAAGACGAAAGAAATCTACGCCGCGCACGAAAAGATGCGCGATTTCCTGCGCGACGAATATCTTGCCGCCGCGCGCGAGGAAGTGGGCCTGTCGCAGATGAAGGGCGGCAAGCTGCTGTACCAACAGCTGATCGAGAGCACGACGACGCTGCCGCTGGAGGCCGATGCGATCCACCGGCTGGGCCTGTCCGAGGTCGAGCGGATCAAGGGCGATCTGGAGGTGCTCAAGGCCGAAGTCGGCTTCGAGGGCACGCTCAACGAATTCTTCGACTACGTGCGCACCGACGAGCAATTCAAGCCGGAGAGCCGCGAGGCGCTGACCCAGAGCTACTACGATATCGGCGAGCAGGTGGACGAGAAGATCGGCGATTACTTCTCGCTCGTCCCCAAGTCGGAGCTCAAGATCGAACCCTACGATCCCAGCATCGAACAGTTCAGCGCGGGCGGTTCCTACCAGAGCGGCACGCCCGACGGATCGCGCCCGGGCACCTTCTTCTTCAACGCCTACGATCTGCCGAGCCGCCTGACGACCGGCAACGTGACGCTCTATCTGCACGAGGGCGCGCCGGGGCACCATTTCCAGATCAGCCTCGCGCAGGAGAACGAGGATCTTCCCGCCTTCATGCGCTTCGGCGGGACGACCTCTTTCGTCGAGGGCTGGGCCCTTTATGCCGAGACGCTGGGCTATCCGATGGGCTTCTACGACGATCCCTGGAATCGCTACGGCACCTTGCAGGACGAACAGCTGCGCGCGATGCGGCTGGTGGTCGATACCGGGCTGCACTCCAAGGGCTGGACGCGCGAGCAGGCGATCGACTTCATGCTGGAAAATTCGGGCATGACGCGGACCGAGGTGGTCTCGGAGGTCGAGCGCTATATCGCGATTCCCTCTCAGGCGCTGGCTTACAAGATCGGTGCGCTCAAGATTCAGGAGCTGCGCGAGCGGGCCGAGAGCAAGCTGGGCGATGCGTTCGATATCAAGGACTTCCACGCGCAGGTGCTCAATACGGGCGGCCTGCCGTTGCCGGTGCTCGAAGCGAAGATCGACCGCTGGATTGCGAATGGCGGCGGCTGAGGGGCGCGCCGCGAACGGGTAAGGGGCCGGCGGGAAAATTAACATTTCTGTAGCAGGGCGGGGCGGCCCTGACATGGCCTTAGGGTGCGGTTGCGCCGTGCGGAGACATTGGGCATGCCACCCATGCAATGCATGGATTTTCCGTCGAGCGTCATAGGCTCTTCACGGAGCGATGACATGGACGCGCTGGGCGTCTCGCAGGCCGGTTCGGACACGCCGGTTCGCTCGTCCGACGATCGATGATGCCAGAGATTTCTTGAGGGGGTAATTCACCGGTCATGGCCACAGCCGACACCATTCCAGCCTGGATCGTCCTGTTCGTGGGCATCTATGCCTTTGCTGCCGCGATGGGCGAGCTGCGCTTGCCGGGCACGTGGAAGGGCATGCTGCACGATATGGAGCAGTCGCACGGGCTGCGCTTCATCGCCGGGATTTTCACCCTGACGCTGGGCGCGACCATCTATCTCGTTACGCCATGGCGGCCGGACGACTGGCTGTTCATCTCGGTCGCGGCGCTCGGCGGGCTGCTGGTGCTGGAAGGGATCGCGTTCCTGACCGTGGGCGAGCGGCTGGTCACCTTCGGCCGCTGGCTGGTAGCGAGCGCGAGCGAGGTCTGGGCGGGCATTTCGGCCGTGCTCGGCGCCGCGCTGATCTTCGTCGCCCTGTCGCGGCTGGAGACGTTCTGAGCTTCACGTCCCGTTCCGCCGCCGCTGCTCAGGGCAGGACGCAATCCTTGTAATATTCGTAGGTCGTCCCGTCCTCGACGGTGAAGGGTTCGCCCCGTTCGCAGTCGACCCGCATCGGGGTTCCGATCCCGCCCCACGAATCCTGCACCGCCTGCAGGCTCTCGGTCCGGATTTCGAGGACGATCGACCGGCCGTCGTCCCCGACCATTTCGGCAACCGCCGGGTCCATATCGAGCGCAAGGCTCGACACGTCGCCGGAGACCACTTCGCGCACGGGCCCGGTCGGGGTTGCCTGCGGCGTTTCCGCCTCCGCGCTTTCGCCCGGTGTGGTCGACTCTTCTCTGGCGGCGTCGCCCGAGAGCTCCGAAGCTTCCGGCGTATCGCTCGTGTCCGAACAGGCGGCGCACGCGACCAGGATCAGGGCGGGAAGCAGGCTGCGCATCGTCATCATATCCTCCATCTCCAACGCGGCAGAGCATACCCGGCAGGCCCACCTGCGCAAGCCGGGCGGATGGGATGCGCCGGCCCCCAGCCTAGCCCGCCGGGTAATAGGTCGGCGATCCCGGCCCCACCGGCAGGCCCATCACGAAGGTCCACAGGTAGAAGAACAGCGACCACGCGACGATGAAGCAGATCGAATAGGGCAGCATCATCGCGATCAGCGTGCCGACACCCAGATCCTTCTGGTATCGCGTCGCCCAGGCCAGGATCAGCCCGAAATAGCTCATCATCGGGGTGATGATGTTGGTGGTGGAATCGCCGATCCGGTAGGCGGCCTGAATGGCTTCTGGCGAATAGCCGATCAGCATCAGCATCGGCACGAAGATCGGCGCGGTCACCGCCCATTGCGCGCTCGCGCTGCCGAGCGACAGGTTTATGAGCGCGCAGATGCCGATGAAGGCGAAGAACATCGCCGGGCCGGTCATGCCAGTATCCTTGAGGAACTGCGCACCGGTGACCGCGGTGATCCCGCCGAGGTTGGTCCAGCCGAAGAAGGCGACGAACTGCGCGGCGAAGAACACCAGCACGATGTAGAGGCCCAGCGAGGAGAGCGCGCCCGCCATCGCGTCGATCACGTCGCGGTCGGTCTTCATCGTCTTGGCCGCGCGCCCGTAGGCATAGCCGATGACGACGAAAAAGATCAGGATCCACACCACGAACCCGTCGAAGAACGGCGAATCCATCCGCTCGCCCGTGTCCGCGTTGCGCAGCACGCCCCACTCGGGCCACAGCGTCAGTGCCATCAGCGCGAACACGCCCAGCATCGCGATTCCCGCCCAGCGCAGGCCCTTCCTCTCGCTGTCCTGAAGCGGTTGCATCATCCCTTCGTCGAGGATGTCCGGGTCGGCCTTGGAATCGTCGAACTTCCCCAGCTGCGGCTCGACGATATAGATCGAGACGAGGCTGCCGATGGCGGTGATGAGGAAGGTGCTCGCGACCATGAAATACCAGTTGGCGGTCGCCAGCACGGTATAATCGGGGTCGAGCAGCTGTGCCGCTTCCTCGGTAATCCCGGCCAGCAGCGGGTCGATCGTGCCGATCAGCAGGTTGGCGGAATAGCCGCCCGAAACACCCGCGAAGGCCGCCGCCATACCGGCCAGCGGATGCCGCCCCAGCGCGTAGTAGATCGCGCCGCCCAGCGGGATCAGCACGACATAGCCGACTTCGGAAGCGGTGTTGGAGATGATCCCGGCGAACACCACGGCGACCGTCACCAGCTTGGGCGGCGCGCCCATCACCATGCTGCGGACCGCGGCGCTCAGCAGGCCCGATTTCTCCGCCACGCCCACGCCCAGCATCGCGACCAGCACCACGCCGAGCGGCGCAAACGAGGTGAAATTATCGACCAGCCCGGTAAAGATGCGCCGGATGCCATCGCCATTGAGCAGGCTGACCGCGCGGATCATGCCGTCCTCGGAAACGCCCGGCGCACCGGCAGGTCGCGGATCGACCACCGCAACGCCGAGGTAACCGAACAGCCCGGACAGCAGCACGATGCCCAGCGCCAGCAGCGCAAACAGGGTGACAGGGTGGGGGAGCAGGTTGCCGAGCCATTCGACAGCGTCGAGGAAACGGCTGAAGGCATTGCGTTTCGGCTTGGCGACAGCCTCGGGCGTGTTCTCATCGGCGGGCGGTGGAAATTCGGTCATCGTGGCTCCGGTCGGTTGGCGGCCTGGGCGCGCGAAAATAAAGGTGGGAGGGGTGTGCCCTCAAAAGCGCCCGGGGCACAAGCCTCGCCAGCGCGCCGCCAACAGGCACGATGCGGGCTGAGCCGGGGTTAAACGGCGCGTGAAGGTCGCGAGCCTGCCGGAACCGGACAGGCGCCCGGCGATTGGAGCAGCATGATCAAACTGGCCATCATCTGTCTCGTCGTCGCCGCTGTCGCGGCAATCCTCGGTTTCGGCGGCGTCGCCGGTGCATTCGTGGATGTCGCGATGTGGCTCGCAATCATCGCAGCGGTTCTGTTCGTCGTATTCCTCGTGCTCGGCATATTTGCGGGCAAGAAGGCGAGCGACGCGCTCGACTGACGCGGGCGCTGGCGAGCCGGCGCCACTGGTACGGGATCGTTCGCCTGCTGCGCGGGTCCACCGATGACATGACCGCGCGAGCGTGCGGCTAGTCGAACCAGCCCTTTTTCTTCTTGTTGCCGAACCAGTCGGTTTCTTCCTTCGGGGCCAGCCAGCTGCTGGCCGCTTTCTCGTCCTTGCCCTTCGACGAAACCCGGATGCCGGCGACTTCGGTGCTGATCTGGCCGTCGCTGCGCACGTCGAAGCCGCCCATGCTGACCGTGTGCTTGCCGTCCGAGTGAACCGTCACGCCATCCGCAACGCGCACGTTCCAGTTGTCGTTGTTGTCGAAGGAAACGCCGTCCATCAACTGCGTCGTCGTGGTGCCGTCGCTCGCGACGTTGAAGCCACCCGCGTTCACCGACATGCCACCGCCGTGATTGGGCGCGACCGGGCTTCGCCGATCGGCAAAGCGGGTCAGGCCGGTGGTGTCCGGATGCCCATACTGGACTGCGACCGCGAATTCCTTCTCGCGCGCGCTGCGCTGCGCGAACGGGATATCCAAGATCAGTTCCGGGAAGAACATCTTGGCGAGCGCCTTGGGCGAAAGGCGCTTCGTATCGTTCGGGTCAATGGCGGACTGCGCCTCCTGCGCCTCGCGTTCGAGCATCTTCGTGCGGACACCGCCCAGCTGCGTCCAGAAGAAGCCGATCGCACCTGCCACCGCGCCCAGTGCAGCCTCGTAGAGGAAAGCCGACGCGTCCAGGTCCATCGCCAGATAAGCAAACAGCGCCCAGCTGATGGCGAGTGCTCCCAACACGTCGATCCACCTTTTGTCCGGCCTGATCGGCAGGACGCGCATGATGCCTGCACCGATTGTTGCCGCCATCGCCGCCCAGCACAGGAGTGACCACAGCAAGCTGCCGCCATACCTGTCGAAGAAGAACAGGGGGATGAACAGGCCGAGCGCGAAAGCGGCCGCGCGCAGCTTGGTGTCGAGGCCCGAGAGTTTCTGATCGATCCGGCTCACGATGCCTGGCTTGTCGGCATTTGCAGCCTGAGCCGCGGTCTTCTCGGCGTGTTCTTCGACATCGCTCTGCTGGTAAGATGCGACCTTTGCGAGCGCCCGCAGTTCCGTCTCGCGCCCGGGCGTACGAAGGGCATCGCTCTTCATCATGTCCGCGAACCACGCGCGGTTCATCGCCTTTTCGTAATAGAAGCTATCCTCGACTTTCAGCCGGGGGGACTGCTGGGCGGCAGGATCGTCAGCCACCCAGAGTTCGGCGAGCAGGCCGAGCTTCTCCCTCGTCGCCAGCTTCGATTTGAGCTTCTCGAACTCCGCCGGGTCGTGGTCCGCCGACTTTGCCGCCGCGCGTGCCATCACCAGCTCGAGGTAGCGGTCGTCCATGAGGTACGGCTCGAGCGCATCGCCCGGCACCTTCCAGAAGGAGCGATAGAGCAGTGCTTCGCCGTGGGTGAGGGCGGCGTCGTGATACTCGCGCCGCCAGGCTGCATCGATGGCAGCCCAGCGTTCGTTGCCGCCGGAGACGCGATCGTCCGTCAGCACGTTCCAGTCGTACAGCTTGGCCGCGAATCGCGCCAATTCGGGTGTGGAGACGACGTAATCGTCCTTCAGCAATTGCGGCATGTATTCGTCGAGGAATTCGGGCTGGACCCGGAAGCCCTCGATCCTCGGGATCCAGTCGGGCGCGTAGCGCAGCGCGAACTCGAAAAAGGCGAGCTCGGGCGTGTTCTCCTCGAGCAGCTTGTCGAGCGCGATGCGCGCGTCGTATTCGCGCAGCTCCTCCTCGAGCCACTTCTGGATGTACCCCCGATCGATGTGCTCGGCTGCGGTTTCGTGGTTCTCGGCCATGGCTGCCGCAAGGTCCGCAAGGCTGGCGCATTCGCGCTCGCCAAGCTTGTAGGGCCGGATCGTGTCGCTCATTCTTTCCCCCCAGGAGACGCGGGGACGAAGCCTAGCCTCACTAATGTTAGGTTTTCAAGGTGGTGGTCCCGATCCGGTAGTGCGCCTTGCCGCGCCTGCCAAACGGCCCTACACCATGCCCATCCCCGGGGAGCCTGCCGCGCAAACGCAGGTTGAGAGCGGAATACACCGCGACCCGTCGAACCTGATCCCGGTAATACGGGCGGAGGGAGGGAGCGGTTTTTCGAAACGCGAAGGCCGCCCTCGCTCCGATTCTGAGGAGCGTAACTAATGGCCGACATCCCCGCACGTACCGAAATCGAGCGCACCGAAATCGGCGTCACCACCGGGCCCATCCGCGGCAGCCGCAAGGTCCATGTGGCCGCGCGCACCGGCTCCGGCGTGCGCGTCGCGATGCGCGAGATCGATCTGGAGGGCGGCGAGCCGTCTTTGCGCGTCTACGACACCTCGGGCCCCTATACCGACCCGAACGCCGCCATCGACATCAACGCAGGCCTCCCGCAGCTGCGCCGCGAGTGGATCAGGGGCCGGGGCGATGTCGAGGAATACGATGCGCGTGAAGTGAAGCCGGAGGATAACGGCCAGCTCGGCCCCGATCGCTCGGGCGGCGTCCCGCAGTTCCCCAGCGTGGTGAAGCGTCCGCTGCGCGCCAAACCGGGCGCGAACGTCAGCCAGATGCACTATGCACGCAAGGGCATCATCACGCCAGAGATGGAATATGTCGCGGAACGCGAGAACCTGGGCCGCGAACAGATCGCGAAGGAGCGCGACGGGAACAGCTGGGGTGCGGCCATCCCCGACTTCATCACGCCCGAATTTGTCCGCGACGAAGTGGCGCGGGGCCGCGCGATCATCCCGAACAACATCAACCACCCCGAAAGCGAACCGATGGCGATCGGGCGCAACTTCCTGGTCAAGATCAACGCCAATATCGGCAACTCCGCCGTCGCCAGCGATGTGGCGAGCGAGGTCGACAAGATGGTCTGGTCGATCCGCTGGGGCGCGGACACCGTCATGGACCTCAGCACAGGTCGCAATATCCACGACACGCGCGAATGGATCATCCGCAACTCGCCTGTCCCCATCGGCACCGTGCCGATCTACCAGGCGCTGGAAAAGGTCGGCGGCATTGCCGAGGACCTCACCTGGGAGATCTTCCGCGACACGCTGATCGAACAGGCCGAGCAGGGCGTCGACTATTTCACGATCCACGCGGGCGTGCGCCTGCCCTACGTCCCGATGGCGGCCAAGCGCATGACCGGGATCGTCAGCCGCGGCGGATCGATCATGGCCAAGTGGTGCCTCGCGCATCACAAGGAGAGCTTCCTGTACGAGCGCTTCGACGAGATCACTGAGATCATGAAGGCCTACGACATCGCCTATTCGCTGGGCGACGGCCTGCGCCCCGGCTCGATCTACGACGCCAACGACGAAGCGCAATTTGCCGAACTCTACACGCTGGGCGAACTCACCAAGCGCGCCTGGGAGCAGGACGTGCAGGTGATGATCGAAGGGCCGGGCCACGTGCCCATGCACAAGATCAAGGAGAACATGGACAAGCAGCTCGAGGCCTGCGGCGAAGCCCCGTTCTACACGCTCGGGCCGCTCGTCACCGATATCGCGCCGGGTTACGACCACATCACCAGCGGCATCGGCGCGGCGCAGATCGGCTGGTACGGCACCGCGATGCTCTGCTACGTCACGCCCAAGGAGCACCTCGGCCTGCCCGATCGCGACGACGTGAAGGTCGGCGTGGTGACCTACAAGCTGGCCGCCCACGCAGCCGATCTGGCCAAGGGCCACCCGGCGGCGCAGGTGCGCGACGATGCATTGAGCAAGGCGCGCTTTGAATTCCGCTGGCGTGACCAGTTCAACCTCAGCCTCGACCCCGGCACGGCCGAGGAATTCCACGACCAGACGCTCCCCGCCGAAGGCGCCAAGACCGCGCATTTCTGCTCGATGTGCGGGCCGAAATTCTGCTCGATGAAGATCAGCCAGGAAGTGCGCGACTTCGCGGCCAAGCAGAACTCGGACAGCTACCTCGCCGCCGAAGACTTGAAGGGCGAGAATTCGCCCGAACAGCGGGCGCAGAACGAGAAGGGCATGGAAACCATGAGCGAAGTCTACCGCGCCAAGGGCGAGCGGCTGTACCTGCCCGAAGGGGAAGCGGAGTAGCCGCGCGGCCTCCCCAGCAAGCGATCACCTCCCCCGGGCCATGCGCAAATCGTGCATCGGCCCGGGATATCCCGGCGCTCTCGACCGTTGATCTGGACAACACAAACACGAACCGAGAGGCGTATATCATGCAGGTCCAGTTCAATTCCGACAGCAGCGTCATGGGCACCGATAATGTTGCCGAGCGCATCGAGGCTGCGGTGCGCGAGAAGATCGCCCGCTTCGAAGACAAGCTGACCCGGCTCGAAATCCATGTCCGCGACGAGAACGGGCCCAAGGGCGGAGTTAACGACAAGGCCTGCACGATCGAGGCGCGGCCTGCCGGCGCCAAGCCCATCGGCGTGACCGAACATGCCGACACGGTCGACGCGGCGGCGCGCAAGGCGGCGGGCACGCTCGCCCAGCGGCTCGAGCGCGTGCTCGGCAAGGCGAAGCGCAACGACCACGCGGCCCGGCCCGAAAAGGCGCTGTAGACGCTCATGCCCTCCACCAGCCCCGACGCCGTACTCGCCGATTCGATGGAAGCGGACCGGCGAGAGCGGCGCCGCCTGCCGATAATCGGCCTGTGGCTGACCGCGCTCTATGTCGTGGGGCTGGTGGTGTACCTCGCGGTGCAGGGGCAGAACCCGGCGGAGCTGCGGCTGAACGAGCTGGGAGATTTCCTCGGCGGCGTCTCCAGCCCGCTCGCGTTTCTATGGCTGGTGCTCGGCTTCTTCCAGCAAAGCCGCGAGATTCGCCTCAGCAACCAGGCACTCCACCTGCAGGCCCGCGAGATGCGGCGCAGCGTGGACGAGCATCGGCGGATTGCGGGTGGGGAGTGAGGAGATGGCCAGTGACCACCAAGATCGGGGTGGCGACTATCCTCTTGGCGGAAGAGCAGAGAATTTAGTTAAGAAAACCTTGCAATAGTTGAAATTTCGTATAGGGTCCGGCGCGGATCATCGCATCCCTACGCCTGCTATCATGCTGCGTGGACATCGAGGCCGCCTCGTCGGCACTCTCTATAAGGAGCCATTATTATGGCTATAAAGTCGTACCTTTTCGAGGTCGCGGAAGCTCGTAGCATTCGCCATCCCTCTTTTCCCAACGTTCAGAAGCATACCTTCCTGGTCCCGGCTTCCAAGCTCCCCAAGAAAATTCCTGAAGAAGCGAATTTGCGTGAAGCCACCGGTATGAACCGGCAGGTTTATAGGGATGTGCGCGAAAGCCTTCGCGGCCGCGAAGCAACTCCTGGGTCGTTTGATCTTCTAAATCTGGGGATCACAATCATCGCTGAGGATGTTCGGGCTGTTGATAAGCGAACTTTCGAAGTCCTCATCGACGATGAGTACGGCATCGCTAATGGCGGACATACAGCGAATATCATTTGGGAATGCCAGAATGATGATAGCATCGCTGAGGGCCAGCATGTCGAAGTGAAGATCTTGACCGGTATCGATGGTGACGAGGAACACGGCTTGCGGGTCGACATCGCTCGTGGGCAGAATACCGGGATCGCTGTTCGTGCCCAGTCCATCTTTGAACTCGACGGCGTGTTTGCTCCCCTCAAGGCCGTAATCGCGGGAAGTTCTTACGCCGACGACATTGCTTACAAGGAAAGCGATTCTAAGCGGTTCGACGTACGAGAACTGATTGCCGCTCTTGAATTGATGAATGTCGATGACTGGCCTAACCGCGGCAATAGGCACCCAATCTCTGCATATGAGAAGTGGTCTATCCCTCTCAAAAAGTACGGCGAGGACTTTGAAAAAAACAGGGATAGTCTCGATGATCGTAAGTACGCGAAGTTCGAGCCTCTTTTGCCTGATATTCTCGCTCTTTACGATATTATTCGTCGAGACTTCCTTCGTGTATTTAACGAGGAGGTAAATAAGCACGGAGCAAAACTGAAGATTATCGAGGAGGCCGGCAAAAAGGCAGGCGTTTTTGACTTTCCGTTTGCTAACCTTGATCCGCACGAACGGCGGCTGACGAAGGGCGCTGCTTACCCGATTCTTGCGGCGTTCCGCAATTATGTTCGTGTCAATCCAGACACCGGGAAAGCTGAATGGGTCGGGGGATTTGAGCATGTGAAAAAGGTCTGGGCGGATACCGCTCGGGACCTTGTTCTGGAAACTCGTGAGGCGACTAAGTCGATTGGTAGTGCGCCCGATGCTCTTGGTAAGAACCGGAACCACTGGTCCAATCTCTATCGCACGGTGGAAAATCATTTCCTCCGCGAGCAGATTGAACGCTTGGAAGCGGGGAGCGTCTGATGCAACCCGAGAAAGACAAGCTGCTCATTCGCATCGGCCAGAATTTCGAGGCCAACGCAACTGGTGTGCCAGCGATTCTCGCCACGGTCTTTGTGCTGTGTCTGCTAGTGGTTTTCATTCTGGCCCGCTAGTGATCAACATCGGGTTGGGGGCAGGCGACTGTCCCCGGCCCATTTCCGCTCCCCCAGCGTTACCGCACTGCAGCACCCCGCTGCCGGAGTGCCCCCAATGACCAAGCCCACCCCCAAGACCTGGCCCGAACTCGCGGTCGAAAGCTGGATGCTCGGTGCCGAGATGAGCATGGTCATCTGGCTGCGCTCCATCCGAATGATGGCGGGCGGGAAGCTGGCCGAGCGGGAGGCGGAGCGGATGGTGGGCGAGAAGCTCACCGCTGCGATGACGCTGTGGCCCGCGCTGATGGCGGGCGGCTTCGACCAGTCGGCCGAGGAAACCACGGGCCGCGCGCTGGCGCATTACGGCAGGCCGGTGCGCGCCAATCGCAGGCGTCTCTCGCGCTGAGCGAGTGCGTCCGGTCGCGCCCGGCCACGGCTGGCATATGGGGCACGCCTCGCCCATATGCCGCCGATGGCCGATCTCTATCTGAAAAACCTCGAATCCGAACGCCGCAAGCTGTGGGCCGAATGCCGCCTGAAGGGGCTGGCGAGGGACACGCCCCAGCGCCAGCGGATCGCGCAGATCGACGAGGCTATTGCCGCGCACAAGGCGAAGAAGGCTTAGGCGCCGCGCTTTCCTACTCGGCGCAGGTGAGCCCATAAGGCGCGGATGATCCCGCTGCGCCGCACACCCGCTTGGCCGCTTGCAAACGCGGGATCGGGGTGGCGGAATTTTTGTCTCTATAACACTGTGTCAGGTGTGTCAGGCGCGCGAAATCTTGACCAGCACCCGGTCGAGCGATTGCAGGAAGTGCGACCGGTCCGCCTTGCTGAACGGGGCCGGGCCGCCTCCCACACCGTCCATCCCGGCGCGCAGGTCCGCCATGATCGCGCGCGTCGCCACCGCGCCGCCGATGCTCGCCGCGTCGAACTCGCGCCCGTCGTGCTTGAGGACGGTGGCGCCTGCCTTGATGCACCGCTCGGCCAGCAGGATGTCGGCGGTGATGACGATGGTGCGTGGGCCGGCGTGCTCCGCGATCCAGTCGTCGGCGGCGTCGAACCCGTCGCTTACCACGACGCGTTTCACCCGCTCGCCCACCGGCACGCGGAAAGGGCTGTTGCTGACCACGCGGACATGCGCGCGGTGGCGCTGGGCGACGCGATACACCTCGTCCTTCACCGGGCAGGCATCGGCATCGACCAAGATAGTGACGGGGGCGGCGGTGGTTTCGGGCGCGGTGTCCATGGCGCCCGCCTTTAGCGAGCGCGCATGGCAGGCTCTACCCGTTCTTCATGTTCTCCAGCCCTTTGACGGCGCCCGGCTTGGTGCTGGGCTGCGAGGCGTTGGTTTTCAGCTTTCCCTTCTTGGGCTTGCGCGCTTCGCGGCTTTTCTTCTGCTGGCCCTTGGCCATAGTCGATCCAATCGGGGCGGCATGCCCCACGCGGGGATACGCCTGTTCGGGCCGAAGGCTCGCATCAAATCGTACGAAGGACGCATCCATGCCGCAGTGCCCACGCGCGCTATGCATCAAAAAACCCGCCCCAGCCTGCGAGCCGGAGCGGGTTTCGGGTTAGCAGCGCGTATGACGCGCAGTTTACATCGCGTCGGCAGTTTCGGTCGCGCCCGGCATTTTCGCGTCGGGAAGAGCGGCGAGCTGCTTGGCGGTCCGCGTGGTGCGGACATCCTGATCGTCGCCGTCGCTATGGGCGACGAGGTTGCGCATCGGGACGACCACATAGCGATCGGTGCCTTCCAGCTCGACCACCAGCCCGTCGACAGTGCCCATCGCATTGCGATTGACCTGCTCGATTTCGCCAAGCTCGTTGCCGTCCGCGTCGACCAATTCGGCATCGAGCAGTTGCGCTTCGGTCATGCCAAGCGCCGCTTCCTCGTTACCCGCTTCGGCGGCGCTTTGTTCGGCCTGTGCTTCCATCTGGTCCTCGGCCAAGTCGGCTTCCTGCTCGGCCTGCGATTCGCAGGCGGTCAGGGCCAGCGCGGCGAGCGGGATGGCGGCGAACTTCCAAAACTGCATTTGATTTCTTCTCCTTTAGAAAGCGACACAATGAATCGCAGGGCAGGTGGGTTCCAGACAGATTTCACGCTGCCCTGCAAGGCTTGGCGGTTCGCTATGTCCGATTGATTAGGTAATCCGGCAGCCCCGTGCTAGAGGACCCTCGCTGACGTCGAAATTTGCGACGGACTTCGAAATTTGACTCGCCGCTTGCCATGAGAGCCACCAGCTTGAAACCGGCCCCGGCGTTAACCAGACGACGTTTTCCTTTCATCGGACGATTTGACGCACGACCCACGGGGCACTCTGCCGCGTGGACAACCGAACGTTCTCGAAAGGAACACTGATGGCCAAGACTGGCACCGTAAAATTCTTCAACGCCGACAAGGGCTATGGCTTCATCCAGCCCGACGATGGTTCGAACGACAGCTTCGTTCACATTACCGCTGTTCAGGCTGCTGGCATGCAGAGCCTCGATAAGGATCAGCGGCTCAACTACGAAGTCGAGCAGGGCCGCAACGGCAAGGAAAGCGCGATCAACCTTTCCTCCGCCGACTAAGCGATTTTCGAGGGCGCCGCTTTCCACACGGAGGCGGCGCCCTTTTTCATTCCCCACTCCCCCACCGCCAACCCGGAGCAGACCCATGGCTCAGAGCTACGAATTCTACTGCGCACGCGCGGACGAAGCTACCGCCGCCGCCGATGCCGCCACGCTGGACAGGGTGCGCGAGCGCGAATTGCGCGCGGCGAAGACCTGGCGCGGGCTGGCCGAGCATGCGCGCGGTGTGGCCGAGGAACGCGCCAAGCTTGTGCGCGACAAGGCGAGCGAAGCCGATGCTGCGGCAAACGATACCGCAAACGATGGCGCTGTCATTGCTGCGGGTGCCGCAACCGCCTGAGCGTTCTTAGCCAACCGAACAGGCTTTCTTACAACCGATAGACCATCACTTGCGGGGCGGAGCCAGGTGCGCTCCGCGACAAGCACTCGCGTACCCGCCGCGCCATCGACAGGCGCGGGAAGGGTCGAGAGCCTCTGCGCCCAAAAGCGTGGCCAAGGCGGTCCGCATCTGTTGGGAAGCGATCGCGGAACCCTCGCGCGGAGATGCTGCGTGCCACTTTTCGCGGCGCTTATCCCCGCACGACTACCTGCTTTGGTCTGGGATCCGCCCTATTCCTGCCAAAATAGGAACATGGTTTCGCCCCAACCATTGAGTGGGTGAAGGGCACGGCGACGCCGGGCCCGGCTAAAAGCACTCCCCCAAAGCAAAACCCAAGGATTATAAATCCATGAAAAAGTTCAGCATCATGCTCACCTCGGCTGCCGCGCTTTCGCTGGCAGCGTGCGCCGAAGCCGATACGACCGACGATACTGCGATGGCCGACGATATGGCCGCCGACCAGATGGCGGTTGACGATATGGCCACCGGCAACATTGTCGAAGTGGCGCAGGGCAACCCGGACTTCTCGACCCTCGTCGAAGCCGTGACCGCTGCCGACCTCGGCGAAACGCTCTCGAGCGGCGATTACACCGTGTTCGCGCCGACCAATGCCGCCTTCGAAAAGGTGCCCCAGGCGACGCGCGACGAACTGATGAGCGAAGCCGGCAAGGAAGACCTCACCAACATCCTTACCTATCACGTGATCGAAGGCACCACCGATGCCGCCGCGCTGACCCAGGCGATCGCCGATGCGGGTGACGAAGGCTACACGCTGACGACCGTCAACGGCGCCGAACTGACCGCGATGATGGATGGCGATAACGTCGTCCTGCGCGATGCGGCCGGCAACACCGCGACCGTGACCGACACCGACATTGCGGCGTCGAACGGTACGATCCACGTGATTGATACGGTGCTGATGCCCGAATAAGGCACGCGCCCTGAGGACACGAAAAGGGCTCCCGTTCGGGAGCCCTTTTTTTGTGCGGTTTTGGGGTTGTGCTGCGGGGATGCGGGGGCTGGTGGAACCCGCTCAGCGTTCCAGACTGGTCGTGTCCTGCACCACGGGGCGCGAGACATAGGCGATGTCGGCGTCGGCGACCTTTGCTGGTCGTTGCAGATCGAGCGACCGGGCCGCCGGGACGCGCCGCTCGCTGACAATGCGCTGGCGCTGGGTCGTCGCACGGCGCTGTTCGGCCTCCCACTGACGCTGCTCGTCCGCAGCGGAGGCGAAGTCGAAGGAGTCATTGCCGTCCTGCTCGCCATAGTAGCTGTGGTCGTAACGCTCTTGGCTGTAGAGCCCGCGTTCGCGCAGCTCGGCAACTTCGATGGTCCGGCCTTGGGTCTCGAGTGGATGGTGATTGGCGGTGATTGCGCGGGGCGCGCGCTCGTTGTTGAAGGCGACCGCGCCGCGTTCGGGGACGACGGGCGTCTGGTGTATCTCGCGCGGGGTGGTGTCGATCGCCCCGCCGGCGACGGCCCCTCCGATTGCGGCGATTGCTGCCGCCCCCACATAAAAAGGCAGTACGCGCATGGCACTGAACTCCTTGATCTATTCCGTTTTCCAATCAACACGGGGTGCACGCAGGAGGTTCCCCGCCTGCCAGTCGACCAGCCCGGCCTTTCCCGTCGGCGCGGGTCGCGATAGAGAGGTCTGGACCACAGAAATCCCAACCTGCCGGAGAAACGCGCATGCGCCTGCCCCCGATCGCGCCCCCTCTGCTATTGGCCCCGCTGTTGTTGCTGGCAGGGTGCCAGACCGAGAATACTGCCGGAGCGCCGGGCACCTCGGCTGAAGGCTTCACCGAAATCGGCGAAGATGAAACCGTCCAGTTCACGGGTACGGAGCCCTTCTGGGGAGGATCGGTCACCGGCTCGCAGCTGAGCTATTCCACCCCAGAGAACATCGATGGCCGCACCATCACGGTGAAGCGTTTCACCGGGCAGGGGGGGCTTGGCTATTCCGGCATGCTGGACGGCGCGCCCTTCGACCTGATGGTCACCGCTGGGGAATGCTCCGACGGGATGAGCGATCGCAGCTACCCCTTCACGGCCACGCTGCGGATCGGCGAGGCAACGCGGCGCGGCTGCGCGTGGACCGAGAGCAGTTCTTTCACGGGGCCCGTTGCGCCCTAGCTGCGATCACTCTCGACCCCGGCGCGCTCGAGCTCGGGGCCGAGCCGTCCGGTGATCCACATGAAGAACATGCGAAAATCGGCTGCGAGGCTCCACAGCGGATAGGTGAAGGTTGCGGGGCGATTGCGCTCCACCCGGAAGTGCGCGATCCAGGCGAAGAAATATCCTGCGAACGGCATCGCGATCAGCAGCCACCACGTGCCCGTCGCCAGCGCCCAGATGCCGCACGCGATGACCAGCGCGGTGCCCACGTAATGCAGGTTGCGCGTCGCCGGGCGGCTGTGCTCGCGCAGATAGAACGGCCAGAACTGCGCGAAGGTCGTGTAGGTACGCTGTGCCATCGGGGCACGGTAACATTTTCCTGCCCGAACCAGAAAGCTGTCTCGCGAAAGAAATAACAAAAATGCCGGTTCGTGCCGGAACGGGCGGCGCTTAAGGTCGTTCATCGCCAAACCTTGGATCCATTTCTCGATTGAATTTATGGCCGATACATCGGACGGGCACAGTCAGGCTTCCTTGAACGATCCACGGGCACGCCCGCGGTACGACATGAAGGACGTCGAGCAGGAGGATCGCTTCTCCGATACCTCGGGCGTGCTGTTCGAGCAGGCCATGGCTCAGACCCGCATGGCTGTGTGCCTGAGCGATCCGAACCAGCCAGACCAGCCGATCGTCTTCGCCAACCGCGCGTTTCGCCGATTGACGGGGTACGAGGAGGAAGAAATCCTCGGCCGCAATTGCCGATTTCTGCAAGGGCCCAAAACCGACCGCAAATCGGTTGCAAAGGTGCGCGAAGCGATCGAGAGCGAAGATGTCGTGGTGGTCGAACTGCTCAATTACCGCAAGGACGGCACGCCGTTCTGGAACGCGCTACACCTTGGCCCGATCTACGATTCCAACGGCAAGCTGCTTTATTTCTTCGGCAGCCAGTGGGATGTGTCCGATGTCCGCGCGGCGCGCGCGGAAGAGCGGCACGCACGCGAGATGGCGCGCGAATTATCCCACCGGATGAAGAACATGTTCTCGGTCATCTCGGGGATCGTGAACGTCATGGGCCGGGTGCGCGGTGTCGAAACCGAGGCGTCGGAGATCAACAGCCGCATCCATGCTCTGGGCCGCGCCTACGAGACGACGCTGGACGAAGCATCGACCGGCGTGATCGATCTGGGCCCTGCGGTGAGGGCGATCCTCGAACCCTATACGGTCGACGAGAAACTCAAGTTTCTGGGCAATGGAGCACAAGTGCCGTTTTCGGCCATGTCGCTCATTGGGCTTGTGCTTCACGAACTGGCGGCCAATGCCACCCGCTTCGGTGCATGGTCCGAAGGGGCCGACGGGCAGGTGAGCCTCGATTGGCAAAGGCGGGATGGCGCGGTGGTGCTGACCTGGATTGAAACCGGCGGGCCGCGCGTCGATGGTCCGCCTGAGCAGAAGGGCACGGGCAGTACGATCATGGACCGAATGGTCGCCGCAGCGCGTGGGACGATCGAGAGGAACTGGAAGCCGGAAGGACTGCATGCAGTCCTGACCGTGCCAGTCGAGGGGGATCGAGCATGAGGGAAGGCTGCCGCATTCTGTTGCTGGACGATGAGCCCCTGATCCTGATGGATCTGGAATTCGCAGCGGAAGATCAGGAGTGTAACCCGCTCACCGCGACCAATGTACGCGAAGCAATGGCCCATATCGAAGCTCACGAAGGCGTGACCTGCGCGGTGCTCGACGTGACCTTGCGCGATGGCGAGACCTGCCTGCCGGTCGCCCGCGAGCTGGAGCGGCGCGCCATCCCCTATCTGCTGCATTCGGGCGATCTCAACCGCCAGGAAGGCACGCTCGCGGAACTGAACGCGCAGCTGATCGCGAAGCCTGCGTGCTCGCGGCGCGTGGTCGAGACCGCGCTTGCGCTGTCCTCCACGCCTGCCGGGTAGCATTAGGCAGACCGACGAGAAAGCGGCGTCGGGATACTTTGCCGCGCGCGGCGCCGGGTGGGCGGTTCTCCCGGCTTTCTAGAACAGTCCCGGAATGCGATACTGCGCGGCACTCGGCGTGGTCGCCTCGAGCGCTTCGAACCGCGCTGCCTGCTGCTTCACGCCCTCCGGCTTGCCGTTGATCGGGTTGCAGGAACCGCCTCGAAGGAAGGCCAGCGCGGTGGCGGTCGATTGCTCGCTCGGCGAGCCCATCGGATCGAGGAAGTCGTCCTCGGCTGCGCATGTCTGCGGATAGACGCTGGCCAGTCCGTCGTAATAGTCGCCACCGCCCGCGGCATTGACCGTCCGGAAAGCGACCACACGCAGGCGATCGTCGCATAGCTCCCGGTCGCGGGCGATCTGACCGACCGGCTTGCCAAAGGTGTTGCTGCCGACGAGCGCGGTGTCGTTGCCGAGGTAGGGGATGAAGGCATTGCCGACCAGTTCGCTCGCCGAGGCGGTGGCGCCCGTGCCGATCAGCGCGATCTTGGTCGCGGCGATGGCTTCGGGCTGACTCTCGAAGAGTTCGGTGCTGTTGCTCAGGCCGGGGGGCGGAGGCTGGCGCACGAGAGTGCGGCTGAACACCTGCCCGACCTTGTCCCGCGCCAGCAGATCGCCCAGCAGTTCGGCCACCGAAACCAGACCGCCGCCATTATAACGGAAATCGAGGATCACCTCGGTAACGCCCTGCTGGCGGAAGGTGTTTACCGCAGCGCGCAGCTGGGGCCCGGCATCTTCCACGATGAAGGTGCGCAGGTTGATGTAGCCTACCTGTGTCCCGTTATTGTCGATCACCTGCGCGCCGTAGCGATCGGAAATCGGATCGAGCCGGTATTCGGTCTTGGTGACGCTGACCGTGCTCTCTGTGCCGCCCGGCTGACGAATCCTGAAAGTGCGGTTCACCCCCGGCGCGCTCGTCCCCAGTGCATCGCTGAAATTGCCGGGCCCGCCATTGGCGAGAAGGGTGGCGGTGTCGACACCGTTGACCGAGAGGATTTCGGTTCCGCGGTCGAAACCCTGCTGGAATGCCGGCCCGTTTTCGAAAGCTTCGAGCACGAAGACGCGGCCATTGACGGTATCGTAGCCGAGCCTGATGCCAAAGCCCGCCGAGGAGCCGGAATTGATCAGCTCCTGCTCTTCCCGGATCGAGGTGATGTAGGTGAAGAACCGGTCGCGCCCCTGGGCGCGGGCAGGCGCCACCAGCGCATTGATGTAATCCTGCACAGTTGCGAAACTTGCGGGGTCGACGCTCGTATTGAGCAGTCCCGGGAAGAGGTAGAATTCCTGCAACTGGTCGAGCACCCATGCCTTGCGGTTCGCCAGCGAACATTGCGAGGGCGTCGAAGTGCCGCTGCCTCCGCCGCCGATCCGGGGTGCGCCGCTATCGCTCCCGCAGGCAACGAGGGCACAGGCCAGGAGCAGCGAGAGCGAAGCACGGGCAACAGTCATCGGGCAACACATCCTCTACAAACCTTTGAATGAGAACTTATTATCGGACGATGCAAAGAGTCCATGCCTAAGAATCCGCCGCCCTGAGCGACCGGCTGTTCACCTGTTGCCACAACTCGCTGCCCAGCCCTTACATCGCCGCGCACAAACGCCTAGCAATGGCTCAAGTTAAGGAGATTCGACCTATCATGACCGACTGGCTGTCCGCAGTTCTTCCTGCATCGTGCCCCGCCAACCCCGGCCTCGCCATCGCGCGCTTCGCCAACCGCGAGGCGCTCGGGCGCGCAGGCTTCGCGCTTTCGAGCCCCGCCTTCGGGCAGGGTGAGGAGCTCGACCCGTGCTTCACCGCCGACGAAGAAGACGCGGTCGCGCCGCCGATGGAATGGACCGCGCCGCCCAAGGGGGCCGAAGAGATGGTGCTCGTGGTCCAGGATGCGAGCGCCGAGGACGCGACCTGCCACTGGCTGGTCTGGGGCCTCACGCCGCAGCACGGGAAGCTGCTGGAGGGCGAGGTTCCGCCGCGCACCGGCAAGAACGATCGGGGCAATTCCGACTGGTTGCTGCCCAAGGTCGATCCCGACGGGAAGCCGCATTGCTTCGTGTTCCAGCTGTTCGCGCTGGACCTGCCGATTGCGCTCATGCCCGGCGCGGGCAAGGCGGAACTCTTCGCCGCAATGGAAGGCCACGTGATTGCGGCCAGCGTGCTGAGCGCGACCTATAGCGGATCGGAAGAGGAAGACTTCGTCGATCTGGAAGAAGGCGACGAGGCCTAGGACCAGTCGCCCGCTAGCGGCGTTTGCCGAAGGGCCAGTCGATCGCGTGGCTGGCCCACAAGGCGGCCCAGATGATGAACGGCTGCGCGGCCATGCGCGGGATGTGGTAGGCAAGGCCCAGGCCCCCTGTGTCGAGCCCCCCTGCGCTGCTCAGATCGTTGATCATGTGCTGGATATTGGCGGGCCATACGCACAGCGCATAGAGCGCGAGGCCTACCCCCGCGGCCCGTCTGAGACGGGGCGAAAACCCTTGCGCGAGGCCCACCGCGCCGAGGATTTCCGCAACGCCGGTGAGGAAGATCACCGTTGCCGGGAAAGGCACCTGCGGCGGCATGATGCCCAGGAACGGCTCGGGCACCGCGATGTGGAGCACGCCCGCCGCGAAGTAGGCGAGCACGAGGAACCAGCGGGTTGCGGTGCGTGCCAACGCTAGGCGCGTCGCGGAGCCCAGCCCGGCGCTGCAAGCTCGAAACCTTCGAACTCGAAACCGGGTGCCACCACGCACGTGACGAAAGCATAGCCGCGCGAACCGGGCAGCGGCATCGCTGCCTGCCAGTGGCCTTGCGGGACGACGCCCTGCCACTGGGTCACGCCTGCATGACTGTCGCCCAGCACCAGCGTCTCGACTGCTGCGTCGTCGTCTTCCGCAATACGCAGTGCCAGCGGATCGCCCGCATGCCACAGCCACAGCTCGTCGGCATCGACCCGGTGCCAGTGGGATGCCTGTCCCGCTTCGAGCAGGAAATGGATCATCGTCGAAGTGGCGCGGCCATCCTTTTCCGGGGCGCGGAACGTCTCGCGATACCAGCCGCCTTCGGGGTGGGGTTGCAGGCCATGGGCTTCGATGAGTGTGCGTGCTTCGCTCATGGCCACGCGTTAGGGCAGGGGCGCACGATGCGAAAGGGGATACGCAAGGGATTGGCTGGCCTGGCCTGGCGCCGCACGCTTCCCTTTTGGTGTCGAGACACTATGCCTTGCCTCTCTCGATTTCGATGCAAGGGGATCATCGCATGCTGCGCCGTACCGCCATCACCGCCGCGACCGCGCTCGCCTTCACCTTGGCTGCGCCGCTGGCCGCGCAGTCGCCCGAGGAGATCGCCGAGGCCGCGCTGGAGGCGGCGCCGGTGTGGGACGGGCATAATGATGTGCCGATCCAACTGCGCAGCCGCGTCGGCAATGCAATCGGCGAATTCGATTTCGAGCATACCGGCCACACGAAAACCGATACGCGCAGTGCGATGCATACCGATCTCGCTCGGCTGAAGGCAGGCAGGGTCGGGGCGCAATGGTGGTCCGTCTATGTCTCGGCCTCGCTCGACGAACCCGAAGCGGTGCAGATGACGATCGAGCAGATCGACGTGACCAAGCGTCTGATCGCCCGTTATCCGAGCGAGATGACGCTCGCACTGAGCGCCGACGATGTCGAGGCCGCGATGGCCGAGGGGCGGATTGCCGGGCTGCTGGGGATGGAGGGCGGTCACTCGATCGGCTCGAGCCTCGCCGTGCTGCGCCAGATGTACGACCTGGGCGCGCGCTACATGACGCTGACCCACAGCCGCAACACGCCGTGGGCCGACAGCTCTACCGACGCGCCCGAGCATGACGGGCTGACCGAGTTCGGCAAGGATCTGGTGCGCGAGATGAACCGCATCGGGATGGTGGTCGATCTGAGCCACGTCTCCGAAGCGACGATGAACGATGCGCTGGACGTCACGCGCGCTCCGGTCATCTTCAGCCATTCCTCGGCGCGGGCGATCAACGGCCATGCGCGCAACGTGCCCGATGCGGTGCTGCGGCGGCTGGTGGAGAACCGCGGGATCATCATGGTCACCGCGGTGCCCGGCTTCCTGAGCGAGGAGGCGCGCGTGTGGAACGCCAATCGCGACGCCGAAGAAGCGCGGCTGGAAGCGCTGTGGCAGGGCCAGCCCGAAGCGGTTGCAGCCGGTCTGACCGCGTGGGACGAAGCGAACCCCTATCCTCCGGCAGATATCGGCGACATGGCCGCTCATATCGACCACGTTCGCAAGATTGCCGGTATCGATGCCATCGGCATCGGCGGAGATTACGACGGCATCCCCTTCGCGCCCGAGGGGCTGGAGGATGTCTCCACCTATCCCGCGCTGTTCACCGAGCTGGCGCGGCGCGGCTATAGCCAGGACGATCTGGAGAAGATCAGCTCGCGCAACATGATGCGGGTGATGCGCGAGGTTGAGGCGACCAAGGCCGCGATGGCCGACGTGCCGCCTTACGAGTATTCGACCAACGAGGAGCGCTGAGCGCGCATCGACGGCGACGGATCAGTCGTCGTCGGCCTCTTCGGGCAGGTCTTCGCGGTCGGTGGAGGCCATTTCCTCCAGCTCGTCCTCGGTCATGCTTTCGTACATGCCCACCGAAGCTCCCTGCAGGTCGGACTTCTTCGTCTCGCCGCGCTTGGCCGAGAGTGCGGCGCCGGCCGCCTGTTGCTGTTTCTTGGACTTTGCCTTGGCCATCAGGATTGCGCCTCTATTTCCGAACCGAGCTTGAGAACCTCGTCGCCATCGTCCTGCTTGATGAGGTAGGCCGGGTTGTCTTCGGTGCCGTTGCGGGTGACCTCGCTGCCTTGCAGCGTGCGGGTCACCTCGCGTTCGAAGCGTTCCTTGATCTGGCCCTTGGCGGTGCCGTCGCCCCAATCCCATCGAACATACTGATCGCTCTGAAAGCTGTTGGAATTGCTCATGGAAATGGGGCTCCTGCCGAATTACTCCTGTTCGGTAGCAACCTCGGCGTCGGCAGCAGGTTCCTCGCTGAAGCCTTCGTCGCCCAGATCCTGTTCAGTGATGACACCATCGGTGCCGATGCCATCGTCGTTCGAAGTGGCCTCCATCGTGCCCATCACTGTCGCCTCTTCCTCGGCATCGCCCTGGGTCAATGCGGGGATGATCCAGATGAGCGACAGCGCGACGATCGCGAGCAGCAGGCCGATGCCGAGAATCCAGCGCACCACGCCTTCCTTGCTGCCACCGCTGACGTCTTCCTCGTCGATGTGAATTTTCCTGTTGTCATCATGTGCCATTATGTCTTCCTTTCCCGTCCGCCGAATAGTCCCAACGGCCCGTCAGCCGCCCTGTTCCGCAGCTTCGCGGCTAATCGCGCAGCAGCTCGTTGATGCCCGTCTTCTCGCGCGTGCGCGCATCGACCGTCTTGACGATGACCGCACAGGCAAGCGAGGGGCCGCCATTCTCCGACGGAAGCGTGCCCGGCACAACTACCGAATAAGGCGGTATCGACCCGCGCAGAACCTCGCCCGTCTCGCGCACGACGATCTTGGTCGACTGGGTGATGAAAACGCCCATCGCGACCACGCAGCCTTCGCCCACGATCACGCCCTCGACGATTTCGGAGCGCGCGCCGATGAAGCAGTTATCGCCGATGATCGTCGGGTTGGCCTGCAGCGGTTCGAGCACGCCGCCGATCCCGGTCCCCGCTGAGATGTGGCAGTTGGCGCCGACCTGTGCGCAGCTGCCCACGCTGGCCCAGGTATCGAGCATCGTGTTCTCGCCCACATAGGCGCCGATATTGGTGAAGCTGGGCATCAGCACGCAGTTCTTGCCGATAAAGCTGCCGCGCCGCGCGATCGCGCCGGGTACGACGCGGAAGCCCGCTTCGCGGTAGCGTTCCTCGCCCCAGCCGGCGAACTTGCTCGGCACCTTGTCGAAGGCGGGCGAGCCCACCTCACCGTCCATCAGGCGGTTGTCGCTCAGACGGAACGACAGCAGCACCGCCTTCTTGAGCCACTGGTTGACCCTCCATCCGCCATTCCCGTCGGGCTCGGCGACTCGCGCGCTGCCATTGTCGAGGCTCAGGATCGCGGCGTCCACCGCCTCGCGCAGGTCGCCATCGCCCGTGTCGAGCGCCTCGCGATTGTCCCACGCCTGTTCGATCACCTGCTGGTGGTCGTCACTCATTTCTCGAAAACTCCTTGTGCCGCACACGGCCTGTCACGCGACTGCTAGCCGCGCCGGTTCACGTTGTGAAGCGGGTCCGCTCAGTCCATCCCGGCGCGCTGCGCGAAGCCGTAGGCGGATTGCACCAGTGGGCGCACCCGCTCGCTCATCCGCTTGGCGTGGGCGGACGAGGCCGTGCCGTCGATCACGCGCTTCTTGATGCCCTGGATGATCCCGGCGAACTTGAACAGGTTGAAGGCGAAGTACCAGTCCATGTCGGGCACCGGATAGCCGGTCCGCTCGACATAGCGCTGGGTCGTTTCCTCGGCGCTGGGAATGCCCAGCTCTTCGAGATCGAGCCCGCCGAGCCCCGCGCGTCCATCCGCCGGATTATGCCAGTTGAGCACGAAATAGCTGAAGTCGGCGATCGGATCGCCCAGCGTCGAGAGCTCCCAGTCGAGCACGGCGGCAACGCGGTTCTCGTCGGAATGGAAAATCATGTTGTCGAGCCGGTAGTCGCCATGGACGATGCCGCTGGCGTGCTGATTGGGCACGGTCTCGGGCAGCCACGCGATCAGCGCTTCCATCTCCGGAATCTCTTCGGTTTCGGAGAGCTTGTACTGCTTGGTCCAACGCGCGATCTGGCGTGCGCAGTAATCCTGCGGCTTGCCGTAGTCGTCAAGGCCGATGGCCTTGGGATCGGTCGTGTGCAGATCGGCCAGCGTGTCGATCATCGCATGGTAGATCTCGCGCCGCTGGTTGGGTGTGTAATCGGGCAGCGAGCCGTTCCACAGGTTGCGGCCCTCGATCAGCTCCATGACGAAGAACTTGGAGCCAATGACATCGGCGTCTTCGCACAGGCCGTAGGTGCGCGGCACGGGGAAGCCGGTGGGCCCGAGTGCGCTCATCACGGTATATTCGCGGTCGACCGCGTGCGCCGATGGCAGCAGCTTGCCGAAGGGCTGACGGCGCAGCACATATTTGCGGTTGCCGCTCTCGACCTTGTAGGTCGGGTTGGACTGGCCGCCCTTGAACTTGGACAGCGTCAGCGGCCCGTCATAATCCTCGACATTCGCCTCGAACCACGCGGTCAGTGCCGCTTCGTCCAGCTTGTCGGCGTCGGGCACGTCGATCGTGCCGACCATTTCCTTCTCGTAGTCGATGTTGGCCAAGTTCTGCCTCTCCTAACCCCATTCGTCATGCTGAACTCGTTTCAGCATCCAGATTCCGTGTCGTCCAACCTTTCGATCGATCGATCCCGGATAAGCCCTGGACCCTGAAACGAGTTCAGGGTGAAGGCCAGCTTCGATGCTGGCACACACACCACCCCCATTTTCGAAATTCCGGTCATGGCGTGCAGTCGCACTAATCCGCCGCGCCGGACCGCAAATGAGAGCGGCAAGTGTCACCTTTCAATATTCATCGCTCCGAATTTCCTGCCCGGAAGGTTCTAGCGCGCATGCCCCGTGTAGGACAGGCGTGCCCCGTATCGTCAGTCGAACACCACGATGCTGCGTGCGCTGTGGCCTTCGCGAAGCTTGTCGAACCCGGCGTTGATGTCTTCCAGCCCGATCCGTTCGGCAATGATCGTGTCGAGGTCGAGCAGGCCACGCAGGTAGAAATCGACCAGCCGGGGCAGATCGACCGGGAAGTGGTTCATCCCCATGATCGCGCCCATCAGCTTCTTGCCGCCGAGCAGGTCCATCGCGCCCAGCCCCACCTTGCAGTCGAGCGGCATCATGCCGAGGACCACCGCAGTACCGCCGCGCCGGAGCGATGCGACCGCGAGATCGGCCGAAGCCTGACGCCCGACCGCTTCGATGCCGTAATGCACGCCGCCGCCGCTCAGCTTGACGATCTGCTTCGCAGCATCCTCGGCCAGCGCATCCACCGTGTGCGTTGCGCCGAGCGTTTCGGCGAGTGCGCGCTTTTCGGGCAGCGGGTCGGCGGCGATGATCATGCCGGCGCCTGCGATCTTCGCGGCATTGATCGCCGCGAGGCCGACGCCGCCGCAGCCGATCACGGCAACGCTTTCACCCGGGGTAAGCTTGACTGCATTGAAGATCGTCCCCGCGCCGGTGGTCACCGCGCAGCCGAGTACAGCGGCCCGGTCGAAGGGCATGTCCTTGTCGATCGCGACGCAGGCATGTTCGTGGATCAGCATCTGTTCGGCAAAGGCCGACAGGTTGAGCAGTTGGTGCACCGGATCGCCGTCTTTGGACAGGCGCGGCTGCGCATCCTTGGCGCGCCGGGTACCCTGGCCGAGGCACAGCGCCATGCGCCCGGTGACGCAGAATTCGCACTGGCCGCAGAACGCGCTGAGGCACGAGACGACATGATCGCCCGGCTTCACCATCGTCACTTCGCTGCCCACCGCGCGGACCACGCCCGCCGCCTCGTGCCCGGGCACCAGCGGTAGCGCGTGCGGATAGGCACCGTCGATGAAGTGCAGGTCCGAATGGCACAGGCCGCACGCCTTGGTGTCGATCAGAACCTCGTGCGGGGCGGGCTCGGCGAGCTGAATCTCACCGATCACCATCGGTTCGCCGGGTTTTTCGAGAATGGCTGCTTTGGTCATACTTCCCTTTCATCCCCTCCCGTTCACGGGAGGGGAGCGAGACTTGGGCTTGCCTCGCAAGTCCTAGTCGCAGCGGGGTGGGCTTTCGCAAGCCACAACCCGCCCAGGGGGCCCACCCCCGACCCCTCCCGCAAGCGGGAGGGGAGCATAAGGTTCAGCGCGTGGCGCCCATGTCGCCCGAGCTGTAGGTTTCCATCTCGTCCGCAGTCGGCGCGTGGCGGGCGAATTCCATGCGCGCGATCGAGCGTGCGTGAACCTCGTCCGGGCCGTCCGCCAGCCGCAGGGTGCGCTGGTGGGCGTAGGCCTGGGCAAGACCGAAATCGTCGGACACACCGGCACCGCCATGCGCCTGGATCGCATCGTCGATGATCCGCAGCGCCATGTTCGGCGCGGCGACCTTGATCATCGCGATTTCCTGCTTGGCGGCCTTGTTGCCGACCTTGTCCATCATGTCGGCGGCCTTCAGGCAAAGGAGGCGCGTCATTTCGATGTCGATCCGCGCCTGCGCGACGCGCTGTTCCCAAATCGAGTGCTTGTAGATCGGCTTGCCGAAGGCTTCGCGCGCCTGGAGCCGCTTGCACATCTTCTCCAGCGCTTCCTCGGCGACGCCGATCGTGCGCATGCAGTGGTGGATGCGGCCCGGCCCGAGGCGCCCCTGCGCGATCTCGAAACCGCGCCCTTCGCCCAGCAGCATGGCCGAGGCGGGGACGCGCACGTTCTTGAGGGTGATTTCCATGTGGCCGTGCGGGGCATCGTCGTAACCGAACACGGGCAGGAAGCGTTCGATCGTCACGCCTTCGGCATCCAATGGCATGAGGATCATCGACTGCTGCTGGTGGCGCTGGGCCGAGGTGTCGCTCTTACCCATGACGATCGCGACCTTGCAGCGCGGATCGCCCGCACCGCTGGACCACCACTTGCGCCCGTTGATGACGTATTCGTCACCTTCGCGGATGATCGAGGTTTCGATGTTGGTCGCGTCCGAGCTCGCCACCTGCGGTTCGGTCATCAGGAAGGCGCTGCGGATCTCGCCGGCCATCAGCGGGGCGAGCCACTGTTCTTTCTGCTCGCGCGTGCCATACCTGTGCAGCACTTCCATATTGCCGGTGTCGGGCGCGGAGCAGTTCATCGTCTCGCTGGCGAAGCCGATGCGGCCCAGTTCCTCGGCAACCATCGCGTATTCGAGGTTGGAAAGGCCGGGGCCTTCGAACTCGAAGCTCTCGTCGACATGGTGGTGGCTGTCGTTGCGCGGGGGCATGAACATGTTCCACAGGCCCTTGGCCTTCGCCTTTTCCTTCAGCTCTTCGACCACCGGAATGACCTTCCAGCGATCGCCCTCGGCATCCTGTGCCTTGTAGGTGGGGACGGCCGGGCGCACTTCCTTCTCGATGAAATCGCGGACGCGGTCGCGCCAGTGGCTCTGGCGGTCTGTGGGCTGGAAATCCATGTCTTGCCTCTCTTGCTTCAGACTATCTTCGAAAATCGGGTATGCGGTCAAAAGGTCTCGTGGCAGAGCCGCGCGCCTGCGCCAACCCCGCAATCGTCGTGATGTGGGTTGTCAGGGACGCAGAGCTTCCCCCGTCGGATCGGTGCGCGCCGCATCGTCGAGCAGGGCGAGCCGCGCCTCGTGACTCTCCCGCGTGATCGGGAACCGCGCGAGCCAGAAGGCGGCCGTAGCGGCAAGCACGAGCGAGACGAGACCATAGAGCAGGATCATCGGGGTCAGCACGTCCATCGAGACCGTGCCGGGGCGCGCATCGGTGGGCAATTGCGCCAGCGCGATGATTTGCCCGGAGATGAAAATCCCCGCACCGGTCGCGCATTTCTGGATCAGCCAGTTGCCCGCGTAGAACTTGCCTTCGGCCCGATCGCCGGTGCGTTCCTCATAGACCTCGATGATTTCGGCGACCATCGAGGTGGCGGAGATCATCGAGACGATGCCCGAGGTATTGCCGAGGAACAGGAAGCAATAGAACAGCGCGGTCGAAGGCAGCGTCCCGGCTTCGGGCCAGGCACCGGCGAGGAACAAAGCATAGGGCGTGAAGGCGAACCCGAACGCCGCCAGCGCACCATAGGCGGCGGTGTGTGGCTTGCCGAGGCGGCGGTGCAGCGGGCTGACGACCACGAACATCAGCAGGGCGCTGAAGAACAGCACCACCGGATAGGCCTGGAAGGCACGTTCGTCGAACTGCCAGACGAAGGCGTTGACATATTGCGAGATGGAGAAGGTCGTGCCCTGGCTGATATAGGCCGCCATCGCGCCCGCAGCGAAGATCAGGAACGCCTTCTCGCTGAAAGCCTGCTTGATCTCGGCAAAGGCGTCGAGCCACCGGAACGGCGGCGGGCGATCGGGCGGGGGATGGGCAACAAGCGTGTGCAACCCGATCGCCGATCCGATAACCGAAAGCACCATCAGCAGGCCGCCTGCAATGCCGAAACCGACATAGCCGTCCGCCTCCAGAATCCCGTCGGGCCCGCGCATGAAGACGGTATAGGCGAGGATCATCATCACGATCCCGCCGCTCCACCCCATCAGGTAGCGGTAACGGAACAGCGTGGTCCGCTCGTCGTAATCGGTCGTGATTTCGGGCACGAGGCTCACCTGTGGGACCTCGCAGGCGGACAGCAGGAGGCGTACGCCGACCGCAATGCCGAGCAACCCGAGGAAGCTGGGCGCCTCGCCTCCGGGCGGTGACCACAGCACGATCCACATCAGCGCGAGCGGCCATGGCGCGAGATAGAGCCACGGCAGGCGGCGGCCCCATTTCGAATAGGTCCGGTCCGAGAAATAGCCGATGAAGGGGTCCGCGACCGCATCGACTAGCAACGCCAAGGCCAGCGCCAGCCCGACCAGCCCGGCATCCATTCCGAGCACCTGATTGTAAAAGATCAGCAGGAAGAAGGAAAAGCCGCTGTCCTTCACCCCGAAGGCCATCGCTCCCACGCCTTGAATCAGCTTGATGCGAAGCGGAATCGGTCCTTGCGTGAAGGCCATGAAGTGCGAATCTCTCCCGTGCGGAGCCTCATCGCGCCGCCGTTGACGTTTACGGAACACTACGGGATGCGGGCGTGGGCGCAAGCGCAATCGGCCTGCCGCTACGGCATACCCGTTTTACGAATGCACGCTTGCGGCGGGGCCTCGCTTGGCTTTACGGATGCGTCAGAAAAACACCCGCGGCGAGAGTCTCACACCGCTCCGCCGCATCCCGAGGAGAGAGATATATGGCCGATCTGGAGCAATTCCGCGAGGAAACGCGCAGCTGGCTCGAAGCCAACTGCCCGCCCGAAATGCGCGAGCCCGTGCAGGACGAGAACGACGTCTACTGGGGCGGGCGCAACGCCACCTTCAAGAACGACGCGCAGAAGTCCTGGTTCGAGGCGTGCCGCGACAAGGGCTACACCGTGCCCGCATGGCCCAAGGAATATGGCGGCGCAGGCCTCTCGCCTGCCGAAGCCAAGGTGCTGCGCGAGGAAATGGCGCGGATCAACGCGCGCCCGCCCTTGAGCTCCTTCGGCATCTGGATGCTCGGCCCGGCGCTGCTGCACTTTGGCACCGAAGGCCAGAAGCTCAAATTCCTCAACGAGATCGCGCGCGGCGAGATTCGCTGGTGCCAGGGCTATAGCGAGCCGGGCAGCGGATCGGACCTCGTCTCGATGCAGACCTACGGTGAGGACAAGGGCGACCACTGGATCGTCAACGGCCAGAAGATCTGGACCTCCTACGCCGACGAAGCAGACTGGATCTTCTGCCTCGTCCGCACGGACAAGACGAACAAGTACCAGGGCATCACCTTCATGCTGTTCGACATGGCGGGCGAGGGCGTCTCGACCAAGCCGATCAAGCTGATCAGCGGCAACTCGCCGTTCTGCGAAACCTTCATGGACGATGTGAAGGTGCCCAAGTCCTATGGCGAGGATGTCCCGGCCTATGTCGGCGAGATCAATCGCGGGTGGGATGTCGCCAAGTACCTGCTTGGCCACGAGCGCGAGATGATCTCGGCCACCGGCGGCGGCGATCGGGCCTCTTCGCTGGGTGCCGTCACCAGCCGTCAGGGCGAGCTCGACCCCGTGCTGCGCGCCGAGATGGCGCTGTTCGATGTCGATGCACTCGCCTTCACCGCGATGAGCGAGAAGTTCCTCGACGAGGTCAAGGTGGGCAAGGGCCACCCGGCGCAGCCGAACATGCTGAAGTACGCCGGCACCGAGCTGAACAAGCGGCGGCACGAGTTGCTGATGGCAGCCGGCGGTTCGCGCACCCTCGAATGGGAAAGCGAAGAGACCGAGCACGGCAAGCCTGCCCGCAGCTGGCTGCGGACCAAGGCGAACTCGATCGAGGGCGGCACCAGCGAGGTGATGCTCAACGTGGTCGCCAAGCGCATCCTGGAGCTGCCGGGCGCGTAGATCATTCTCCCCTCCCGCTTGCGGGAGGGGGGATTTGGGTGAAACGTCCCCCGGACGTTTCAGGCCATGCTGGGAGCATGGCCGACCCAAATCCGGGTGGGCGAGGCCTTGCGCCGCACTGCCTCCCACCCCGTTGCGACTAGGTCGCCGACGCGACCAAGTCTCACTGCCCCTCCCGCAGGCGGGAGGGGATTTGGAGAGAGAACAGATGCCACTTTATTACGATGACGATCAAGCGATGCTCGCCGATAGCGCCAAGGACTTTATTGGCGAGGAAGGCGCGATTGCGAAACAGCTGCGCCACTGGCGCGACCGCGACTGCAAGGATGGTTTCGGCCACGGACTGTGGGAGCAGTTCGGCGAAATGGGCTTCACCGGCATCTTGCTGCCCGAAGAGGACGGCGGGCTCGGCATGGGCCAGGTCGAGGCGAACATCGTGCTCGAGGAAATCGGCGCGAACCTCACCCCGTCGCCTTTCCTTTCCAGCTCCGTGCTCGCCGCCACGGCGCTCAAGCACGGCAGCGACGACACGCGGGGCCGCTGGCTGCCCGATATGATCGCGGGCAAGAACGTCTACGCTGTCGCGATCGACGAAGGGCCCAAGCACCGGCCCGAAACAATCGCCTGCAAGGCAGAGAAATCGGGCAATGGCTTCAAGCTGAGCGGCAAGAAGGACTTCGTGGTCTATGGCGCCAGCGCCGAGATGATCGTGGTCGCCGCGCGCACTTCGGGCAGCGATAGCGATGCCGATGGGATCACTTTGTTCGCGGTGCCGCAGGACGCGAACGGGATGAGCCACGACAGCGTGCGGCTGGTCGATTCTTCGATGGCGAGCCACATCACCTTCGATGGGGTCGAACTCGACGGCGATGCCGTGATCGGCGAAGTCGATGGCGGGCGCGAGGTTCTCAACGCCATGCTGCGCGCGGGCCGCGTTGGTGCGTCGGCGGAAGGCGTCGGCGTCGCGCGCGGGGCGATGGACATGACGGTCGATTACCTCAAGCAGCGCAAGCAGTTCGGGCAGCTGATCGGCAGCTTCCAGGCGCTCCAGCACCGCGCCGCGCATCTCTATTCCGAAGTCGAGATCGCCCGCGCGGTGACCATCAAGGCCGCGCAGCTGCTCGATGCGGGCAGCGAGCAGGCCGAGCTGATGACCTCGGTCGCCAAGGCCAAGGTTGCCAAGGCGGCAGGGCTTGCGGTCAAGGAAGGCGTGCAGATGCACGGCGGCATCGGGATGACCGACGAATACGACATCGGCCTCTACATGAAGCGCGACCGCGCGCTGCAGGAGTTCCTCGGCGACATGTACTACCACGCCGGTCGCGTGGCGGAACTGAGCGGGTATTGAACCTCAACTCCCCCTCCTTTTCAAAGGAGGGGGTTGGGGGGTGGTCACGACGCGCCAGCGTCGCGCGCCACAGCAAACCACCCCGATTGGGAGAAGCACTATGATGAAACTCACCGACCTTTTCGGTCTCGAAGGCAAGATCGCGCTGGTTACCGGCGGCAGCCGCGGGATCGGCAAGATGATCGTCGAAGGCCTGCTCGAAGCGGGCTGCGCGAAGGTCTATATCGTCGCCCGCAAGAAGGAGCAGGTGGACGAAACCTCTGCCGAGCTTGGCGACAAGGTGATCGGCCTCACCGGCGACCTGTCGCAGATGGACGGGATCAAGGCGCTGGCCGATGAACTCGCGAGCCGCGAAGACAAGCTCGATCTGCTGGTCAACAACGCCGGCGCTGCATGGGGCGAGCCGTTCGAGGAATTCAGCGAAGCCGGCTGGCACCGCACGGTCGACCTCAACATGAAGACGCCGTTCTTCCTGACGCAGAAGCTGCTGCCGCTGCTCAAGAAGGCGGGTACTCCGGAGCGTCCGGCCAAGGTGCTGATGATCGCCAGCATCGACGGGATGAAGTCCAACCCGTGGCCGACCTATCCCTATCAGGCGAGCAAGGCGGGGCTGATCCACCTGACCCGCCGCATGGCCGCCGAGCTGATCGGCCACAATATCGTGGTCAACGGCATCGGGCCCGGCGCCTTCCCCTCGGCGATGAACCGCGCTGCGCGCGACAACGAAGATCTGGTCAAGCGCGGTATCCCCTCGCGCCGCGTGGGCGTGACCGAGGATATGGCGGCGGGCGCGATCTACCTGCTCAGCCGCGCGGGCGATTATGTGGTCGGCACTACGATCCCGATCGACGGCGGCGTGGTCAACGCCAATATCGGCGCGGGCAACTTCGTCGATCCGTCGGGCGAGTAAGGCGCAAGGCTAGCGACGGGCTTGCGGGCGTCCTATTCCGACGGGATCGGGATGCCCAGCAAGCCGGCCAGTTCGTTTTGGAGCGTTTTCTCCAGCTCGCTCAACCGTGCTGCGTCGTCGGCCGGGTCGCTCCGCTCTTCGGCCCGGTTCGGTGTTTCGGCGAAGTAGACCGTCTTGCGCCACCGCGCATCGCCCTGCGATGCGGCAAGTGAGATGCATCGGCCTTCCCTGTCGCTCCCGTAGGTTTTCTGGACGAAAAGATTTCGGCCGTCATCGGGAAGCGGGCGCGCAACCTCCACCAGATGGACCTTGCCGTCCTTCCTGACTGCGTTCTCCAGGAACCCGACCCCATTCATCAGGTGTAGCGCTGCTTGTTGCAGGACCGATCGTGACGCGATCGTTTGGGTGTTCATATAGGTGACGTCGTCGAGATCGAACGCATCCGTGCGGCTGGACAGCGACGGCTCGCACCCCGCATCCCGCGAGTAAATCGCGCGGGACCTGAACCCGCCGACCACGGCCGGTTGCATGTTCGACCTGCTCTTCTCGCCGCAATTGCGCGCCGCAGGCAAAGCGTGCTCTTCGAGCAACCTTTGTTCCCGATCATAGGCGAGCGCGGGGTTTAAGGCCTTGTTCTCGCTCGAACAGGTGAAGGTATAGACGACCCGCGCGCAGCTGGGCTCGCCGGTCGCGGCAGGTTCGCGCCAACGCACATCGCGCCGTGCGACAGTTTCTTCGGCGGGGCAGAAAATGGCAAGCTTTCGCGCGGCCAGTCGCGCAGCTTCCCACGCCGGAGACGCCATTTGAGCCGGGGTGAAGTGGCCGACTTCGTAAATGTAGCCGCCCGTGCTGCCTATCCAGACGCGGCTGACATTCAGGTCTTCGGGCACCGCGCCTGCGTCGTCCGGCTGCGCTGAGCCTATCTGGCCGACCTCTGCCTGGGGGGCGGAGACGCAGCCCCATAAAAGGCATGCCAGAAGAGAGATCGAGCGCCGCAGCATCGCGCGCATTGTTGCCCCGATCGGCTAACCAATCGTTACGCCATCAGGTCGCGCACGAAATCGATCAGCCCGGTCTGGCGCTGGCGCTTCATCCGCTCGGCTTCGAGGATCTCGCGCACCTTGGCGAAGCACGCATCCACGTTATCGTTGACGACGACGTAGTCGTACCCGTCCCAGTGGCTGATTTCCGCGCGGGCACGGTCCATGCGCGAACCGATTACTTCCTCGCTATCGGTCCCGCGCCCGGTCAGGCGGCGGCGCAGTTCCTCAAGGCTCGGCGGCAGGATGAACACTCGGACCACGTCCTGCTGGTCTTTCTGGTAAAGCTGCTGCGTGCCCTGCCAGTCGATGTCGAACAGGAAATCCTGCCCGTCCTTCAGCGCGCTGCGGATATGCCCCTTGGGCGTGCCGTAGCGGTGATCGAAGACGTGGGCCCATTCGTAGAAGCCGTCTTCTTCCAGCAACCGATCGAACTCGGCATCGTCGACGAAGTGATAATGCACGCCGTCCTGCTCGCCCTTGCGCATCGGGCGAGTCGTTGCCGAAACCGACAGCTTGATCGCCGGATCGGCCGCCAGCAGCATGTTGGAAATGGTGGTTTTGCCCGCGCCCGAGGGGGAGGACAGGATGAACATCAGGCCCCTGCGATGGAGCGTGTCGGGATCGGTGCGGGGTGAGGAAGGCTCGGCCATGTCCGCCTTTGGACCTGTGGCCGCCGCGAGATCAACCCTCTGCTGCAGCCAATTCCTCAGGACGGTCAGCCTTCGCCGGAACCCTCGGCAGCATCTTCCAGCAATTGCGCGTCGCCCTTGGCACGCGACTTCTTCGCTTGCCGCCGGTCATACAGCGTCTTGGCGAGCATCCCGCCACCGACCGCAATGGCGCCGGTGGAGGACTTCGTCGCTATCCTCGACATGCCGAGGCTGAGCAGGGTCGAGCCCATGCTTTGGTTTTCGACAATGGATTTGGCGGTTTCCTTGCCGTAGCGATCTTTCAGCATCCGCTTTTCCACCGCCTTGCGGAACAGGATGGACCCCGTGCGGATAATCGCGTTGGCCATGATCAGGTTGGTGGCGGGGTTGGTCGAGGGGCCGTGCACCGGCTCGCCACGCGCGCGCGCCTGCCCTCTGGCCACCTTCTTGCGCAGTTCCTCGCGGCGTTTGCTCATGATGCTATCGCGCCCTTCGCTTGCCGCAGCAAGTGCGGCGGCTACTTCTTGCGGCCGAAATCGACCGTGACGACGTTCGACCCGTCTTCGCTCTTCCCAACGGGTTCGCCAGCCGCCTGTTCCCCGCCATCATTGCCCGCAGGGTCCGGCTGGGCGGGGGCATCTTCGACCGCCGTGGCCTGGAACTGCAGCCCGAAATCGACCGCCGGGTCGACGAAGGCGGTGATCGCGGAGAAGGGCACGACGAGGTGCGAGGATATCTTGTTGAAGCTCAGCCCCACCGAAAAGCCGACCTCGGTAACGTTCAGATCCCAGAACTTGTTCTGGAGCACGATCGTCATCTCGTCCGGAAAACGCTCGCGCAAATGGTCGGGAATCTCGACGCCGGGTACGCCGGTCTTGAAAGTGATGTAGAAATGGTGGTTGCCGGGCAGGGTGCCGCCACCCGCTTCGATCTCTTCCAGCACGCTGCCGACCACGGCGCGCAGGGCTTCCTGCACGATCTGGTCGTAGGGGATCAGGCTATCGGGCGCATCGTCACTCATCACTCGCGATTAGGTGGCGGGGAGCGTCCGCCCGGTCAAGCGTAGATTGCGGCCAAGCACGCAATGCGGCGTTCGCGGCGACGCCCGGCGCGCAGAATGCTTGCACGAGTGCGTGGGGGGCGATAGCGCGCTCGCCCATGCGAACAGGTCTTATCGAGCGGGATACCGCGGAAACCCGCATCCGCGTGGGCGTCAACCTCGACGGGACGGGCACCTACGACGTCCATACCGGAATCGGCTTCCTCGATCACATGGTGGAGCAGTTCTCCCGCCATTCGCTGATCGACGTCGAAATGCGCGTCGATGGCGACCTGCATGTGGACCAGCACCACACGACCGAGGACAGCGCGATCGCGCTGGGCCAGGCGATTGCCGATGCGCTGGGCGACAAGGGCGGGATCGCGCGGTACGGCCAGGCTTACTCGCCGATGGACGAGACGCTGGCGCGCGTGGCGCTCGATATCTCGGGGCGGCCTTACTGCGTGTGGCGCGCCGGTTTCAGTCAGACGAAGCTGGGCGAATGGGATACCGAGCTGATCGAGCACTGGTTCCAGTCCGTCTCGCAGACTGCCGGGATCACGCTCCACATCGAACTGCTTTACGGTTCGAACAATCACCATATCTGCGAAGCGATCTACAAGGGCTTTGCCCGCGCGATGCGGCAAGCGGTCGAGATCGACCCGCGCAAGGGCGGGGCGGTGCCGAGCACCAAGGGGATTCTTGGTGGGTGAGACTGTCGCGCTGATCGATTACGGCGCGGGCAACCTGCATTCGGTCGAGAACGCGCTGAGGCGCGTCGGTGCCGACGTGGCTCTGGTCGCCGATGGCGGGGCTGTGGCGCGCGCGGAGCGGATCGTGCTCCCCGGAGTCGGCGCCTTTGGTGCGTGCTACAATGGCCTCGCAAGCCTGCCGGGCATGATCGAGGCGCTGGAGAGCAGGGTGCTGCGCGATGGCGTGCCCTTCCTCGGCATCTGTGTGGGCATGCAATTGCTGGCCGACCGGGGATTGGAGCATGGTGAGACGCCGGGGCTCGGCTGGATCGGCGGCGATGTCCGCGCGCTGGAGCCGTCCGAACATGTCAAAGTCCCGCATATGGGCTGGAACGATGTGGTCGTGGCCGACGATGCGTCTGGCCTGATCCATCCGGGCGAGGCCTATTTCCTCCATTCCTACGCCTTCGATGGCGCGAGCAACGCCCATATCGCTGCGCGCACCGACCACGGCGGATCGGTGACGGCGGCGGTGGCGCGCGACAATATCCTCGGGGTGCAGTTCCATCCCGAGAAAAGCCAGGCCTATGGGCTGGCATTGCTGGAGAGGTTTTTGAAGTGGAAGCCGTAATCTCCCCCTCACCAAGCTCCGTTAGCCGCTGGCGCGGCAAGCTGCGCTATCCTCTCCCGCAAGGGGAGAGGAGGAGTGCGGTAGCCGCAATTGGAGAGGGGTTCGCAACATGATCATCTTCCCCGCGATCGATCTAAAGGGCGGCCAAGTCGTCCGCCTCGCCGAGGGCGATATGGACCGCGCGACCGTCTATGGCGACGATCCGGGCGAACAGGCCGCGCTCTTCGCCATGGCCGGCGCGAGCTGGCTGCACGTGGTCGACCTCGATGGAGCCTTCGCGGGCGAGCCGGTCAATGCCCACGCGGTCGAGGCCATCCTGCGCCGGTTCCCCGGCAAGGTGCAGCTGGGCGGCGGTATCCGCACGCGCGAGGGCGCGGAGCGGTGGCTGGAACTGGGCGTGGCGCGGATCGTCATCGGCACGGCGGCGCTGAAAGACCCCGAACTGGTCACGGCTCTGGCGAAGGACCATCCGGGCCGCGTCGTTGTCGCAGTCGACGCGCGCGACGGGATGGTCGCGACAGAGGGCTGGGCGAGCGTGTCCGACCTGCCGGTCGAGGATCTGGCGCGCCGGTTCGAGGATGCGGGCGTCGCCGCGCTGCTGTTCACCGATATCGGGCGCGACGGGCTGCTCAAAGGTTGCAATGTCGAGGCGACCTTGGCGCTGGCCAGGGCGCAATCGCTGCCGGTGATCGCCAGCGGCGGGGTCGCGGGGCTCGAGGATATCCGTGCGCTCGCCCCGCATGCCAAGGACGGCATCGAGGGCGTGATTACCGGCCGTGCGCTCTACGACGGACGGCTTGATCTGGCCGAAGCGCTGCGCGAGGGTGCGGGGGAGTGATTATCGCCTATATCGTCTGCACCGCCGTCCTCGCGCTTTGTGCACTGCAGATCGTACAAGCCTTGCGCACCGGGAAGGTGGGCTTCGTCTTCGGACCGGAGCGACGGACCAGAGAAGACAATCCCAGGATATTCTGGAGTGTCGTTGCCTTCTGGATACTGGTGATTGCCTATTTCCTGTACCGGATGGCCACCCTGTGACCATCGCCGATATCGCCATCATCGCCACCTTCGTGATGCTGGTCGTCGCCGCGGTCGATGCGGTGCGGGGCAAGACTGCGCTCGGCAAATTCCAGCTGAGCAAGAAGGACGACGACCCGAGCCGTTTCTGGTTCGCGATCGTGCTCTATATCAACATGGCGTTCGGCCTGTTCTGGCTCGCAGGCCAGGTGCCTCAGGCAACGCCTGAACCGGCACCCGAGCCGAAAGACGATCGACCCACCATGACCATCACGATACCCGAAGCATGACCGTCCGTATCCGCGTCATCCCCTGTCTCGACGTGGCCGAGGGCCGCGTGGTCAAAGGCGTCAACTTCGTCGATCTGCGCGATGCGGGCGATCCGGTGGAGCAGGCGCATGCCTACGACCTCGCGGGGGCGGACGAGCTGTGCTTCCTCGACATTTCCGCCAGCCACGAAGGGCGCGCGACGCTGGCCGATATTGTCCGCCGCACCGCCGAAGTCTGCTTCATGCCGCTGACCGTGGGAGGCGGAGTGCGTAGCGCGGAGGATGCGCGCGCATTGCTGCTGGCAGGCGCAGACAAGGTCGCGATCAACTCCGCGGCCGTGGCGCGGCCCGAACTGGTCGACGACATCGCGCAGCGCATGGGCAGCCAGTGCGTAGTGGCGAGCGTGGATGCGAGGCTGAACGAGCGTGGCCGCTACGAGATCTTCACCCATGGCGGCCGCCGCGCGACCGGGATCGACGCGCTCGACCATGCCACCAGGCTGGCAAAGCTGGGCGCGGGCGAACTGCTCGTCACCTCGATGGATCGCGACGGCACGAAGGACGGCTACGACCTCGACCTGACGCGGATGATCGCCGACGCGGTCGATGTGCCCGTGGTCGCCAGCGGCGGGGTCGGCACGCTCGACCACATGGTTGCCGGTGTCACCGAAGGCCACGCCAGTGCCGTGCTCGCCGCCAGTATTTTCCATTTCGGCCAGTACACCATCGCCGAGGCGCAGGATGCGCTGCGCGCGGCAGGCTTGCCAGCCCGCCATCCGGAACCCTACGCTGGCACGCGCGGTTGAGCCGTCACGCCTAAAGCAGAAAGAGACCGCAACGCATGGAAACTCTCGCCCGCCTCGAACAGGTGATCCAGCAGCGTCGCAAATGCGACCCGGAAACCAGCTATGTCGCACACCTGCGGCGGCAAGGCCGCCAATGCATGGCGCAAAAGCTGGGCGAGGAAGCGGTCGAGGCGGTGGTCGCCTCGCTTGCCGGTAGCGACGAGGAACTGGTGGGCGAATCCGCCGACCTGCTGTTTCACCTGATGGTCCTGCTGGCCGACCGCGAGATCGCGCTCGCCGATGTGTTCGCCGAACTCGACCGGCGCGAGGGCATTTCGGGGATCGAGGAAAAAGCGAGCCGGTCGCAAACTGGGGAAAGCAGCAATGCCGATTGATCCGACCGCGCCCTACGACGACGACAATATCTTCGCGAAGATCCTGCGCGGCGAAATCCCTTCATCCAAGGTCTACGAGGATGAGTGGGCGATCGCGTTCGAGGACATCAATCCGCAGGCCGAGATCCATACGCTGGTGGTGCCCAAGGGCCGGTATGTCAGCTGGGACGATTTTTCGGCCCAGGCCCCGGACGAAGAGATCGCCGGGTTCGTCCGCGCGGTGGGCAAGGTCGCGCGTGCGAAGGGCCTTGTCGAGCCGGGCTATCGCCTGCTCGCCAATGTGGGCGAGAATGGCGGTCAGGAAGTGCCGCACCTGCATGTCCACCTGTTCGGCGGGCAGAAGCTGGGCCGGATGATCGGCTGATTATCCGCCGTTTCCTGACACGCAGCGCGGTGAAACGCTCCCGCTGTGCGACAGGGGTACCGTTTGTGATTGCCGCCGCGAGTCGCTTTGCCGTAAAGGCGCGGGGCCTATGACCGATGCATCCGATCCTGTTGCCCCGCACCCTCCCGGCGGCGTCTTCGACGGCACTACGCATCTCTATGCGGTGCGGGTCTATTACGAAGATACCGACCTTTCCGGCATCGTTTATCACGCCAATTACCTGCGCTGGTTCGAACGCGCCCGGTCCGATGTCCTGCGCATGCTGGAGATCGATCAGCGCGCGGCCATCGAGGCGGGAGAGGGCGCCTATGCCGTTGCCGATGTGCAATTGCGGTACATCCGGCCCGCGCTGCTGGATGACGACGTCGTCATTCATACACGATGCAGCGAATTGCGCGCAGCAAGCGTGCGGATGGAACAGGAAGCGAAGCGCAATGGGGAGACGATCTGCACCGCGCAGCTGCGCGTCGGCTTCGTCGCCCCCAATGGCCGCCCGCGCCGCCAGCCCGAGGCATGGCGCGAAGCTTTCACCAGAATTCTCGATACTCGTCCTCTTGGGGAGCCTGCCTGAATGATCTTCCTCGACCTGCTTGCCGCAGCCACGCCCCCGTCCATGCCCGCCGCGCCGACCCGGCTGGAGCCGGTGGAGCTGTTCCTCGATGCCGACATCGTCGTCCAGGCGGTGATGGCGGGCCTCGTGCTGGCGTCGATCTGGAGCTGGATGATCATCATCTCCTTCGCGTTCAAGATGCGCGGCGCGAAATCCCGCGCGCGCAAGTTCGAGCAGGATTTCTGGGCCTCGGAAAATTACGAGGAAACGCTCGACGCCTATCGCAACCGCGACGTCGCGCCTGCGCGGATCGCGTGGGCCGCCATCACCGAATGGAAAAAGTCGACCAAGGGCGGCGTGAAGGACGTGCGCGGCGCGCAGGGCCGGATCGCAGGCGTGATGGACAGCCACGTCGCCGAAGAGGCGGACCGGCTGGCAGGACGGCTGAATTTCCTCGCGACGCTCGGCTCGGTGGCGCCCTTCGTGGGCCTGTTCGGCACCGTCTGGGGCATCATGAACAGCTTCTTCCAGATCGGCGCGCAGCAGAACTCCTCACTCGCGGTGGTCGCACCGGGGATTTCGGAGGCGCTGTTCGCCACCGCGATCGGCCTGTTCGCCGCCATTCCGGCGGTCATCGCCTACAACCGCTTCAGCAACAGCGTGAACAGCTACGAGGCGATCCTCCAGCGCTTCGCCGACCGGTTCAACGCGAACCTCGGCCGCGAGCTGGAGCGCGTCTGAAATGGCGATGGGCGTTCACTCGCATAAGCGCGGGCGCAACCGCAGGCGTGCGCCGATGGCTGAAATCAACGTGACCCCGTTGGTCGACGTGATGCTGGTGCTGCTGATCATCTTCATGGTCACCGCACCGCTGATGACGGCGGGCGTGCCGGTCGACCTGCCGGACAGCCGCGCCAATGCGCTGCCGCAGGAGGAAGAGCCGCTCAACGTCTCGATCGCGGGCGATGGCGTCATCTACGTCGGGGAGGATGCCGTGCCGCAGGGCGAGCTGGGCACAGCGCTGGCCACGGCGAGCGAGGGCGCGGCCTGCAACGAGCGCGAGGTGGTCCTGCGCGCCGACAAGACGCTCGACTACGGGCGCGTGATGGGCGTTATGGGCGAGCTGAACCGGCTCGGCTGCAACTCGATCTCGCTGGTCACCAACAGTTCAAGCGAATCGCTCTAGCGCCTCGGATCGATGCAAGCGAACCGCTCTTTTGGCCTCGATGCCGCCGCGCTGATCATCGCCGGGCTGCTGCACGTCGCGCTGGTCGCGGTGCTGTTGCTGCAAGGGGCGACGCGCGAGGTGATGCCCGAACCGACGCGGATCACCGTCAACTTCGCGGAAGAGGTCGGGATGACCTCCACCGCGCCCGATCCGGTAAGCGAATCGCGGGCCTCGACCGCGCCCGAGCTGGGCGACAGTGCGCCGCCGCCGATCGAATATGCGCCGCCGCCGCCACTCCCGCAGCCGACCAGCGCGCCTGCACCCCAGCCGCGCCCGGCTCCACGCGCGACCAGCCGCCCCGAACCGCGCCAGACCACGCGCACGGCTCCGCCGCAGCGCCGCCAGGAACGCGCGACGTCCACACCCGCGCCAGCGCCCGCACAGCGTCCCTCCCGCAACCCGGGCGCTTCGCGCGAATTCGAAAAGGCCTTCGACGGGGCGGGCGATTCCACCACCACCAGCGAAACGCGTACCCCCGCCTCGCAGATCGGCGCCAGTGCGCGCGCCAGTATCGCAGCGGCGATCTCGCGCCAGCTCAAGCCGCACTGGTCCCCGCCGAGCGGCCCCGATGCCGAGAAGATCGTCAGTGTGATTGCTTGGCGGATGAATGAGGACGGGTCGCTCTCCGGGCGTCCGCGCCTCGTGCGTCAGACCGGGGTCAACGACACCAATCGCGCGCAGGCGGAACGCCATGCCGAACAGGCCATTCGGGCTGTTCAGCTGGCAGCTCCCTTCGATTTGCCACCCGAATACTATAACGCGTGGAAAAACGTTTCCGCATTCAGCTTCGACTGGAATTTGTGATCATGACCATTCGTCCGCTTTTCGCCTTGGCTCTTGCCGCGTTGTTGTCGGCGTTGCCGGCAGCCGCTTTCGCACAGAACGAGGATCTCGGCTCCGCGCCTCCGGCCGGCGGCGAGCTCGAGACGGTGCAGCCTGAAAGCAGCGAGGCCGACGATGATGGCGGGCTGACCGGCTCGGTATCCTTCGAAGGCAGTCTCGACGACCTCTCGATCGCGATCCCCGCCTTCGCCGCAGAGCGCGACGTGGCGACCGCCGCCAACGCGCGCGGCACGGCGGCGCTGGGCGAAGAGCTGGCCCGCGTCGTCACCGCCGACCTGCAGAATAACGGCCTGTTCGATCCGACCGGCCCCGATGCGCTGCCGCGCCCGTCCTACCCGCAGATCACCGATCCGGTCTGGAGCCTGTGGAACCTGCGCCGCGCGGAAATGCTGGTCCATGGCTATGTCCGCCCCCGGGCCGACGGCAAGCTGATCGTCGGCTGCTATCTGTACGATGTCGCGCTGCAGGACGAGCTGGTCCGTTCGGGCTGGGTCGTCCCACCGTCCGACTGGCGGCGTGCAGCACACAAGTGCGCCGACCTCATCTATTCGCGGCTGACCGGCGAGAGCCCGTTCTTCGACAGCCGGATCGCCTATATCGCGGAGACCGGCCCCAAGGATAACCGCACCAAGCGGCTCGCCATCATGGACAGCGACGGCGCCAACCACCGGTTCATCACCACCGGCCGCGCGACTGCGCTCACCCCGCGCTATTCGCCCGATTACCGCAAGCTGATGTACCTCAGCTATGTCGACGGCAATCCGCGCATCTACATCTACGACATCGGCACGGGTCGCCAGACGCTCGTCACCCAGAGCGAGAACCCGACCTTCGCCCCGCGCTGGAGCCCCGATGGGCGCTGGGTACTCTATTCGATGGCGGTCAACGGCAATACCGACATCTATCGCGTCTCCGCCAATGGCGGCGCGAGCGAGCGGCTGACCACGGCACCGGGTATCGACGTGGGCGGTTCGTATTCGCCCGACGGCAGCCGGATCGTATTCGAAAGCGACCGTTCGGGCGAACAGCAGATCTACATGATGAACGCCGACGGATCGAACCAGAAGCGGATCACCTTCTTCGGTGGTCGCGCGGCGACGCCCGAATGGAGCCCGCGCGGCGACCAGATCGCGTTCACCTTCATCCCCGGCGATTTCAACATCGCCACCATGAGCCCCGATGGTCGCAACTTCCGCAAGCTGACCGACGGCTGGCAGGACGAAGCGCCGACCTGGGCGCCCAATGGCCGCATCCTGCAGTTCTTCCGCACCGAACGGAACACCGGCCGCACCGCGATCTACCAGGTCGATCTGACCGGCGACAATCTGCGCCGCCTGCCGACCCCGGTCGATGCTTCGGACCCTGCCTGGGGACCGATCCTGCCTTGAGACGTTATCGAATTACGCCTTGATTTCGTGGGGTCGCACCGACGAATGGTAAGCAATCTTGTGAGGAGAGACCTATGAACGCGCATTTCAAACTTGCGATTGTCCTTGCCGCGACCGCGTCGCTTGCGGCCTGCAAGTCGGGTGCGCCCGACGAGCTTCCGCCCGAGCCGGGCGTGAGCCAGCCGGGCACCGGCAATGGTGGCGGCTACACCGACCCGAACGGGCCGGGCACGCAGCAGCATTTCGTAAGCGCGGTGAACGGCCAGAACGTCATCTATTTCGACACCGACCGCTACAACATCGACACCGCCGATGCCGCCGCGCTGCAGACCCAGGCGCAGTACCTCTCGGAGTATCCCAGCATCACCGTGACGATCGAAGGCCATGCCGACGAACGTGGTACGCGCGACTACAACCTCGCGCTGGGTGAGCGCCGGGCCAATTCGGCGAAGAACTATCTCGTCAGTCTCGGCATTGCGGCCAACCGCATCCGCACTGTGAGCTATGGCGAGGAACGCCCCGTGGCGACCGCTTCCACGCCGCAGGCATGGGCGCAGAACCGCCGCGCGGTGACCGTTGTCATCGACTAGAGGCGAGCCTTCTCAATAACGGGGCGGGCGGTCCGGGCCGGATCGCCCGCCCCTTTTTTGTTCGCCCATCTGGCGACGCAAGGTTGAAGGAACGGGCTGGAGCCCTAAACTGCACCAATGGCCAAAGCGCGCAGATCGAACGACTGGGGTTTCCCGCGCTGGCGCGGCTACGAGGAAAGCCGCGAGGCGGCGACCGTGCGCCTGTGCGATCGGCACGGCTGCAACGAGCGTGGCGATTGCCCCGCGCCCAAGGCTCCCAACAATCCGGACCGCTGGTATTTCTGCCAGAAGCACGCGGCAGAATACAACAAGGGCTGGGACTATTTCGAAGGTCTCGAAAAGGCCGAGGCCGCAGAACGCGCGCGCACCGAAGAGCGCGACAATGCGGGTTATGCCGAAGCCTCGCACTATAGCTGGGGCGGATCGGGCGACGGATCGCGCTCCGCCGACGAGATGCGCGCGCTCGACGTGCTGGAGCTCGAAGCCGATGCCGATTTCGCCACGATCAAGCGTGCGTGGCGCGAAAAGGCCAAGACCGTGCATCCCGACGTCAAGCCGGGCGACAAGGAAGCCGCCGCCGAATTCCAGAAGCTGCAGCTCGCCTACGAGGTGCTCAAATCGGCCGAAGCGCGGCGCGAATGGCACGGTTGATCAATTAACACGGCGCCTTCACCAAAGCGTAACCTTACAGTCGCGGATCGGTCACGCGACCCTCCTAACGCCCCTTCGCAACCGCAACATAAGGGGTCTCACCATGCGCTCTTCGCCTGTTTCCGCGATTCGTCTCATCCTGCTCGGCACAGCCGCGCTTCTCCCCGTCGGCGCACTCGCGCAGGCACCGGCCGAACCTGTGGCCGACGACGATGTCGCCGAGGAAAGCGGCAACCTGATCGTCGTCACTGCGCAGAAGATCGAGCAGCGCGCGCTCGACGTGCCGATCACCATCAGCGCCCTGACCGGAGAGAGCATCGCCGAACTGGGCGTGACCGATCTCGACGAACTGTCGGCCTACGTGCCCGGCCTCAATATCCAGGAGCAAAGCGCCAACAACCCGGGCATCGTGATCCGCGGCATCACCTCGGACAGCGGCTCCGCGCAGCAGGGCCCGCGCGTGACGCTCTATTACAACGGCGTCGACATCTCGCGCTCGCGCGGTTCCTACCAGGCGATCTACGACCTCGAGCGGGTCGAGGTGATCAAGGGCCCGCAGGCCACGCTGTTCGGCACCGCGTCCGCCGTCGGCGCGATCAGCCTCGTGTCGGCCAAGCCCCAGCCGGGCGCATCGGCCGCTCTGACCGGCGGATACGGCAATTTCGACGCCACGCTGCTGTCGGGCTTCGTCAACCTGGGCAATGATGTGATCGCGGCCCGCATCGCGGGCGAATGGCGCAAGCGCGACGGTTATGTCGAAAACCTCGCCGCGAGCCAGCAAGAAGATCTCTACGCGAAGGACCAGTTCGGCTTGCGCGCATCGCTGCGCTTCACGCCCACGCCCGACGTCACGATCGATCTGATCGGCACCTACGATCAGCAGCGTAACGGCGGCACGCCCTTCATCTCCGGCACGTTCCCGGCCTTCGCGGGTGCGCCTGGCGGGCGTGAGAACGCCTTCGTCGATGCGAACCTCGGTGGCTATCCCGCTGCCGCCGTGGCGCTGGGCGGCGACCAACTGGGCCTCGACCGCGAGGTTTACGACATCAACCTCTCCGCCGAATGGGCGTTCGCCGACGACTGGACCTTCACCACGGTCAACGGATATCGCAAGTTCGACAGCGACGAGATTTTCGACGCCGACGGTTCGGCTGCGCCGTTCCTCGAATTCGCGGAAATCGCGAAGGGCGACCAGTACAGCCACGAAGGGCGCTTCACCTATGCGGGCGACCGGCTGCGCGGGTCCTTCGGCTGGAACCTCTTCAGCGAGGACAGCATCCAGAACGTGCCCTTCGCGACCGAGGAAGGCCTGTTCATCCATTGCGCGGCCTTCACGCCGGTGGGGCAGGCCTTCGGCTTCACTCCCCTCATCCCCAACCTGCCCTGTGTCGCGCCCGACGGCTCTGTCCCTGCCACTGCGGTCACCGGGCTGCTGTCGTCCATTGGCGTGCTTCCTCCAGGCGTCACCGCGTTGCCCTATTCCTCGGTGTTCGAGAACCAGGGCCAGAACGATGCCTATTCGGTATTCGCCGACGTGACGTTCATCGCCACCGATACGCTCGAACTGACGGCAGGTGTTCGTTACCTGCGGGAAGACCGGCAGTCCGGCTTCTTCGCCGACGTACCCAATAGCCTGCTCGGGGGGGCTCCCCTGATTCCGGGCCAGGTCGATACGGGCGGCGCAACGATCACCGGAGAAGATTCCTTCGATGCATGGCTGCCGCGTTTCAACGTGCTGTTCCGCGTGAATTCGCAAGCCAACCTGTACGCAACCGTTTCGAAGGGTCGCCGTTCGCCCGTCGTGCAGGTCAATGCGGGTGGGGCCAGCATCGTCCCGCAAGAGGTCGTGTGGAATTACGAGGGCGGCCTCAAATTCAACTCGAACATCTTTTCCGGATCGCTCGGCGTATATTACCAGGTCTATGACGATTTCCAGGTGTCCATCCCGGCCCCCAACGGCCCGGCGGGCACTTTCGTGACCGTCAGTGCGGGCAGCGCGAGCAATCTGGGTGTCGAGGCCGAAATCGCGATCCAGGCCACCGACTGGCTGAACGTGTTTGCGAACCTGGGCTACATCGATGGCGGCATCGACAACGAGGCTGGGAACGGAACCTTCGCTGGCGATCGCTTCCGCCTCCAGCCCGAAAGGCAGGCGGCGGGTGGCTTCACCATCGACTATCCGCTTACAGACGCCGTTCGGCTGTTCGCCACGCCCAGCGTCACGTACCGCGACCGCATCTTCTTCGAAGTGCCCAACGATCCGCTGATCTCGCAGGGTCCGGTGACGCTGGTGAATGCGCGTGCCGGGATCTCTTTCGCAGACGAGCGCTTCGAGATCGCGGGCTTCATCCGCAATGCCTTCGACGAGGATTACCTGCTCGACGCGGGCAACACCGGTGGCGGGTTCGGCATTCCGACCTTCATCCCGGCGGAACCGCGCCTGTTCGGCGTCGAACTGACCGCGCGCCTGGGCAACTGATGCAAGAGAATGGGCGGAGGCTGTGCGCCTCCGCCCATTCGTTTCTTCAGTTAATTAAGGTCAGACCGCTTCGAGCGCCTGATCGAAGTCGGCGATCAGATCCTCGGCATCCTCGATCCCGATGCTGATCCGCACGAGACTGTCCGAAATGCCGAGCTGCTGGCGGCGGGCATGGGCGACCGAGAGGTGCGTCATGCTGGCCGGATGGCTGGCGAGAGTCTCCGTTCCGCCGAGGCTCACTGCGAGCTTGGCGACCTTCAGCGCGTCGAGGAAGCGGAAGCATTCCTCTTCGCCGCCCTTGATGAACAGCGAGAAGGTCGACCCTGCGCCAAGGCAATGGCGCGCATAGATGTCCTTCTGGCGATCATCCTTGAGCATGCCGAGATAGCCGAGCCCATCGACCTTCGGATGCTTGCTTAAAAAGTCGCACACCTTCTCCGCGTTCTCACCCGCGCGCTGCATCCGCAGCTCTACGGTTTCGAGGCTGCGCAACAGCATCCATGCGGTGTTCGGGTCGGCGATGCCGCCCATCGTGTTGCGGATCATGCGCACCGGGTTGATCCATTTTTCCGCGCCCGCGACGCTGCCCGCGACGAGGTCCGAATGGCCGCCGACATATTTGGTCAGCGAATAGCACACGAGGTCCGCGCCGTGTTCCAGCGGCCGCTGCCACAGCGGGCCGAGGAAGGTATTGTCGATCGCGATCGGGCATTCGGGCGTCAGATGCGCATCGCGTGCGTCGCGCACCATCTCGATATCGACCAGCGCATTCGTCGGGTTGCCCGGGCTTTCGAGGTAGATCATCGCGATCTTGCCGCCGCTTTCGTCCGCCATCGCCTTGGCCTTGGTCAGCACCTCGTCGAATTCCTCGCGCGTCGCGCCCGCCGGGAAATCGATATAGGTCACGCCATACTTGGCGAGGATCTTCGCGACGAAGCCTTCGGTCGCGGCATAGAGCGGCCCCGAATGGACGATCACGTCGCCCGCGCTGCAGAAGGCCATCATCATCACGCAGATCGCGGTCATGCCGCTGGAGAAACACAGCGCGTCTTCCGCATCGTCCCAGATCGCGAGGCGATCTTCGAGGATTTCCTGGTTCGGCCCGTTGAAGCGCGAATAGACGAGGCCTTCGGCACCGCCTTCGCGCATGCCGGTGATGCCTTCGAAGTGACGCTTGCCCGCAGCCGCGCTTTCGAAGGCGAAGGTGCTGGTGAGGAAGATCGGCGCCTTGAGCGATCCTTCGGACAGGGCAGGGTCGTAGCCATGGCCCATCATCAGGGTCGACGGCTTCATCTTGCGCCCGCCGATCTCGGTAATCTCGGGCTTGGGCTTGCGACGGGGGGTGGGGGTTTCGACGGAATCGACGGCGTCGGTCATGGGAAAAGGCTCCTCAAAGGCGTCCCCAGGAAGGCGGGGATCGGGTTCGAGGCATCGTCGGGGCGGGCCCGTTCCTAACCTCCGCAGGAACGCATCTCCACCGGCTGCCGGTACTCGAACGCGCACCTACCCCTGCCGGTTTCCGCGATCAACCACGCGGTTGGCGGACCTCAGGGAAAATGCCGAGTGCCGGCGCGGCCCCGGCATGATAGATTTGCCCAGCCTTGTTTGCTTGGGGGAGGGCAATTTCCATGAGCTACGACGATCCGTTCCAGATGCAGCGGGAACTGCGCTACGGCGCACCAGTGTGCGATCAGATCCTGATCGGCCGGCAGTTTACCATCGGGTATTCGTGGTATTTCCGGCAGGCGAAATGGACGCTCGAGATCATCAATCGAGAGCGTGAGCTGATCAACGAGGTCACCTTGCAGGACCGGATGGACAATTTCCGCGCCGATGTCCGCATTCCCAAGCGTTTTCGTGCCGGTCTCAAGGCCTATCGCGGCAGCGGCTTCGACCGCGGGCATCTGGTGGCGAGCGCGAACCAGGATCTGGTCCGGACGCAGAACAGCGAGACCTTCCTGCTGTCGAACATGTCGCCGCAGGTTCCCGGCCTCAACCGGCAGGGCTGGCGCGACCTCGAATGCGCCATCCGCGATCTGGATGCCAGGCCCGATATCCTCGAAACCTATGTGCTCACTTGCCCGGTTTTCTATTTCAATCGCAGTGTCGAAACCATCGGCCAGGATGACAAGGAATACGGGATCGACGTGCCGATCCCGCATGCCTTCATGAAAAGCGTTTTGGCGGAGAACGACAAGGGCAAGCTGCACCTGTGGACCTTCGAGATGCCGAACGAAAAGCTGGAGCACGATCTCGGCCATTATCTGGTTAAGACATACGACGCCGAGCAGATCGTCGGAGGGCGCTTCTGGGACCGGGTGGCAGGCGGCGACATGCATCGCGCGAAGGGCGGGGTCGATGACTGGATCGAGCCGATGTGGGATACCTAGCGCAACGCAGGTGCGCGTTTGGCGATAGCAGGGCTCTCCACATCCGGGTCGCCAGCGTCCTGCGCTAGTTCGTGCGCGAAAGGTCCAGTTCTCGCACGCGCCAGCGCAGTTGCTCCGGGGTCGCTCCGGGCACGTCATTGACCCGGCTGAGCACGATGTCGCCTTCGATCCGCTGTCCGTTCGATCCGGTAATGGTGACAGGGGCGGTGTAGTAGAGCGTGCCCGCAGCGCCCTCGATCGATCCCGAAGGGGCGGCGACGGTGATCTTGCCGAAGCCGTCGAACTGGCGTGCAAGATCCTTTGCGGAGGTGTTCGCGCGGGCATTTTCGCGCATCAAATCGTGCGCCTGCCCGAACTCACCCAGCTCGATCGCGCGGCTGAACGCCAGCAGTACGTTGCGTGCGCCCTTCTCTCCCTTTGCGGCCTCGGAAACGAGCGGCGCCGGGGCGATGTCAGGATCGCCATCGCCCGTATCTGCATCCTGCGGGCGGGGCGAAGCGCCCGTTTGCGCAGGGGCGCTCTGTGTCGTGGTTGCTGGCGAAGCGTCGGCCGTGGCCTGGTCGTCGGTCCCGTCGGACGGGGCCGAGCATGCGGTGGCCAGGATCGCGGCGCAGGAAAGGGCGGCGAATTGCAGGATATGCATGCGCGCTCAGCGGGTCAGGCGCGGATGTGTTCCCGCGCGGTCATCCGCTGAGCAAAAGGTGCGCTGCACTATCGCGGAAGTTCCCCGCCCCTGGAAAAGGTTACTCGACCACCTCGGGCTCTGCGGGCTGCTCATCCTGTTCGGTGATGATGTAGACCTGGCCGACGCGGTCCCGATTGCGAAGCATCTTGGCAACCTTCGCATCGCGTTCCTGAACCATCCGCTTGACGTTTTCCGGGACGCGCGGATCGGGATATACCGGCATGCCGTTTTCATCGGTCGAGAACACGTTGGAGTAGGAAGGCTCCTTCTCGCCATTGGCGAGATCGGCGATGCTCGTTTCGTAAAGCACCGGGTCCACCTCGCTCGTATCGGCCAGAATCCCGCGAACTTCCTCGCTCGCGAAATCCGAGATATGCGCGCGGATATCCTGCGGCCAGTCGGCGAAGTAGAAAGGCCGGGCTTCCTCGTAGATCTTCGAGACGCGCATCGTCGATCCGCGCTTGTCGACCGCGCGCAGGGCATTGGCGAACTCCTTCGCCGCGGAATCGAGCAGTCGGCCCACGTTGCGCCCGTTAAACGCTTCACGACGCAGCGACGGCCCGCCGATATCGCCCCGGAAGAAGCCGTAGATCACCTTCGGGTCAGACCAGTTGGGATAGACGATCTTGGTGCGGATATCGCGCGGGCTCATGCTCACGCCGTTCACGGTGATGAAGGGCGCCTCGTCCAGCGGGAGATCGTACCCGTCGATCATCAGTTCGGACGGATTCTTCAGCGGGTAATTCTTGGCGATCTGTTCGATGATCGCGACGTTGTGCAGGTTGATCCAGAAGGCCAGCTGCTCGTTGCGCGCCAGGCTCGCAATGTCGACTTGATCGGCGGTGAGCTCGAGGTCGCGGCGATAGTCGGCGAGCGACTGGATCACATCGTCTTCGAGATAGGAGAAGGTGACCCGGTTGGCCTCAAGCCGGTAGCCCGACGTGTGGCCGTAGACGCGGCGGGTCCCCAGATTGGGCTGCACCGACGGCGCGCGTTCGCGCAGCGATGCCCCCATCGAGAACACGAAGTAATTGAGTGCCTCGTTCCACAGGCTGTAGTCGAGCCGGGTCGCGCTCGGCTGGCCGGTCGGCGCGAACCGTGCGAACCGAGCGTCCCTCGCAGAGGCCTGCAGCGCGAGCGTGGCGGAAGGCTGCTGTGCGCTGGCAAGGGTGCTCGTCGCAAGCAGACTTGCGGCACAAATGCCGAGCGCGGTGGTACGGTGGAAGGTTCGCATGGCGTTTTGCATAGGAATTAAAGGGGCCTTTGTCGCTTTGCGCGCGAAGGGAGCACAGTTCGCCTGCTCCGACAACACTTTGCGGGAGGAATGGTAATCGTAGTCCGATCAACGACATGACGAGGAGCGGCTCGCCCGCCGCGCCTATTCGACTTCGGTCGGCTCATCAGGTTCCGGGAAAGCATAAGGCCGGCCCTAGCGGTCGGTACGGATCAGCTTGGAAAGCTCGGCCATCGATCCGCTCGAGGTGCTTGCGCTATTCAGTCAGCGGCGCAATTACCTTGTCGGAAAGCAGCTCGCAGGCAACCCGGCTGCCTTCGAAGCGATAGCGCGAGTCGTGGCCGTACTTCACGCGCGAGCCGACCGGCGGCTCATTGCGGGACGGGCCCTCGCGCGGGCGGTCCTGCCAAGGCATCCGGTCCGCACCCGGGAGCACGAACCGGAACCACGATGACAAACCATTTTCGATGCGAGCGCGAATCAGCGCGACCACATGCGCGCCGCGAGCACTATCTCGGCGCGAGGACCATCAGCATCTGGCGGCCTTCGAGGCGCGGGAAGCTTTCGACCTTGGCGATCTCTTCCACATCGTCGCGCACGCGGTTGAGCAGGTCCATGCCCAGCTGCTGGTGCGCCATCTCGCGGCCGCGGAAGCGGAGCGTACATTTCACCTTGTCGCCGTTTTCGATGAACTTCACCACGTTGCGCATCTTCACGTCGTAATCGTGCGTGTCGATGTTCGGACGCATTTTGACTTCCTTGATGTCCTGCGTCTTCTGCGTCTTGCGCGCGATGTTCGCCTTCTTCTGCGCCTCGTAACGATGCTTGCCGACATCGAGGAACTTGCACACGGGCGGGTCTGCGTTGGGCGAGACCTCGACGAGGTTCAGGCCAACTTCGCCAGCGCGTTCGATCGCTTCACGCGTGTTAAGGACACCGATGTTCTCGCCGGTCTCGTCGATGACGCGGACCTTGGGCGACTGGATAAAATTGTCGTAGCGCGGGCCGCTCTTGACAGGCGGCTGAAGGGAACGACGGGGGGGACGTGCTATGGGAAGATCTCCTGAAGTTGCAGAAATGCGAGCGCTGTATTTAGGGCTTTTCGCGGCAATGCGAAAGGGGGCTGAACGCGCAGGCGAAAGAATTGCTCCGCACGGGTGCGCGAGCGGGCCCCGGCCTAAGCTGCGCGCCGTTCCGCGTGCCAGAGCGCAAAGCGCACCAGCCGGTCGCGGACCGCGCAGGCCGCTTCGATCCGGTCGGCGGGGCTCAGGCTGGCGCGAATCGCCTCGTGGCCTGCATCCATCCCGCCGGTCAGCGTGCCGAAGGCCGGCAGGACCATGCGCGGCGGCGCGCCCTCGCTCCGCGCGACGACTGCGCAGGGACGTCTGATACGGCGCCCACGAATGGTCACGTCCAGCTTGGGATGCCAGTGGCCGGAAAGTTCGCCCCGGGTCTCGCCCCGCTGTGCTTCGTGACGGCACACGATGCCGCCGATCTCAAGCTCTTCATGCAGCGTGCCACCGCACTGCGCGGCAGCTCCGGCAGCGTCGCCGGTGTCGGGACCGTCGTGGTTGCCGGTGATCCAGATCCACTCGACCTGCGAGGTGAGCGTGCGCAGCATATCGCATGCGACCTTCTCCAGCCGCGACGCACCTTCGGCATCGTGAAAATTGTCGCCCAGCGTTACGACCCGCTCCGCACCGGTCTCGCGCACTGCCAGAGCCACCCGTTCCAGCGTCTCGCGGCTGTCGTAGGGGGGCAGGTGCTGGCCGTGGCTCGCGAAAAAGCTCGCCTTTTCGAGGTGCAGGTCGGCGACGAGCAGTGTGCGCTCGCGCGGCCAATAGACCGCACGATCGCTCCGCAAGAGCAACTCCGTATCGCCGAACGAAAGGGGAACCATGGCCCTCACTTGCCCTAGCCCGGCGGGCTTGGCAAGGATGACGCAACGTCTTCGCAAGAATGGGAACATGATGGCCGATCGCACCGAGCAGACCAAGCAAGCGCGCACCTGGTTTGAAGGTCTGCGCGACCAGATTTGCGCCGAATTCGAGGCGATCGAGCGCGAGGCGGGCTCCGACGCCGCGTTCGAATACACCCCCTGGGACCGCGAGGAAGAGGGCAACGACAATCCCGGCGGCGGCGTGCAGGGCCTGATGAAGGGCAAGGTGTTCGAGAAAGTCGGCGTCAACGTGTCGACCGTACACGGCACCTTCGCGCCGGAATTCGCCCAGACGATCAACGGGGCTCAGGACGATCCCAGCTTTTCGGCCACCGGCATCAGCCTGGTCGCGCACATGGCCAATCCGCATGTCCCTGCGGTGCATATGAACACGCGCTTCCTCGTTACCGGGAAGGCATGGTTCGGGGGCGGGGCGGACCTCAATCCGCCGATTCCCTACGAAGAAGACACGCAGGAGTTTCACGCGGCTTTCCGCGCTGCCTGCGCCAAGCACAACCCGACCTACTACGAACGCTTTTCGAAATGGGCTGAGGACTATTTCTACATCCCCCATCGCGGCGTACATCGCGGGGTGGGCGGGATCTTTTACGATCATCTCGAATGCCCCGATGATGATGCCTTCGCGCGCAACCTCGATTTTACGCAGGACGTCGGGAAGACCTTTCTCGAGGTTTTCCCGCGTCTCGTGCGCAAGCGGATGGAAGCCGACTGGACCGATGCCGACAAGTTGACCCAGCTTCAGTGGCGCGGGCGCTATGCCGAGTTCAACCTCGTCTACGACCGGGGCACGCTGTTCGGCCTCAAGACCGGCGGCAATGTCGACGCCATCCTGATGAGCCTGCCGCCCGAGGCGGTGTGGACCTGACCCACGGTTGGTGCACGCGCGACCGGGCCATATTACAGGGGTGGAGTAAGGTCAGAACTTCCAGGTGAAGCTGGCTTCGGCCCCAAAGCCCTTGGTGTCGTATTTGAGTTTGACGGTGAACGAATCCGGGGGCCAGATGCCTTTCGCCAATTCGGAGAGGCGCCCGGCATCGAGTTGATCCGCAACCTGCTCTGCAGATTTTGCGACGATTTCCGATGAAACCGCCACGGCTCGGCGTTCCATGGCGGCACGGATCAGCGCCTCGATCACGGACCGACGTTGCTGTTCCTTCATCCCTGCCAGAGCAATTGCGACATCGCTATCGATCGTAAACTCGTTCGACGGGTGGGAATGGGCGATCACGACGGGAATAAAGGGCCCGTTGCGCGGCGGAAACGGGAAATTGGGCCAGGGGTCGGTGCAGGTCGAACCGTCCGGACGTTCGATGATGTTGGCCACTTTATCTCTCCTTCTCGCGCCCATCGGGCTTTGGAGAGGAGAGATTGAGAGCGTTTCAACGCGCGGCAAAGCCGAAGCCGGTCCATATCGGATGGATTGATGGCTGCGGCCCTTGTGATCCTACCTTGGACCCAGCTATCTACTCCGGCGCATAGACCCGCACCCAGTCGACCAGCATCGCCACTTCCTCGGCCTTGACCTTGTCGACTGTCGCTTGCGGCACGCCGTTATACGGCTCTTCGATCCGGTTGGTCTTGAACGGATAGGCGCCGCCCATCGCGAAATTCAGGATCAGGTACTTCGGATTGTCGAACCGCCAGTCGCCGTAATTCTCGACCATCGGGCGCGTGACGCGGTAGATCGTGCGGCCGTCGATCTGGAACAGTAGCTGGTCCTCTTCCCACTCGACCGCGTAGACGTGCCAGTCGGTCACATCCTCGCCATCGGCAAAGAAGTACTTGTTCACCAGCGGGGTCTCGCCCGAATAGCCCGGGCCGTGGAGCGCCACGCCGACCCAGTCCTTCTCGCCGACATATTCCATGATGTCGATCTCGCCCGTATCGGGCCATTTATCGTTGCCGAGCGCCCAGAAGGCGGGCCATACGCCGACCGCATCGGGCATCTTGATGCGCGCTTCGGCGCGGCCATAGGTGAAGTCGAACTTGCCCTGACTTTCGACGCGGCCGGAGAGGAAATCGGCCTGTCGCTCGGGATGCGGGTCGACCCCGGGCTGGTAGACCGGGCGCAGCATCAGCGCGCCGCCGTCGGCGCCTGGCGCATCCTCGACGATCCGAAGCACCTCGGGCCGGTCGACATAGGCCTGCTGTTCGTTGTTCACCCAGAAATCGGTGCCGATCACGATCCAGTTGTCGCGATCGAGCTCGGCTTCGTTGAATTCATCGGCCCAGAGCAGTTCGCGCGCTTCGGGGTCATGCGCCGCAGCAGGTGCGCTCAAGAGGGCGGTGGAAACGGCCAGAATGGCCAGTGTCGAACGGATCACGATAGTCTCTCCCCTTTTGTGTTAACGTTCACATCGCATGATCCGGTGCCTTTTTCCAGACCCGGCGCGATGGGCAGGCCGCTGCCGCGCCACGCTGCTTTTTCCCCTTTCCAGAACAAGGCCCTCGTCTTACGGGGCGCCATGCGACCGATGCGCGATCCGATCCGGTTGATCCCCCTGCTTTTCGCAGGTGCGATCGTGCTCGGAACGCTGGCCTTGTGGACGCCGCTGGCGACCGCCGATGGCACGCAGCCTCCCTTCATTACCGCCTTGTTCACGGCCACTTCGGCAGTCGCGGTCACCGGACTGATCACGGTCGACACATCCACTTACTGGTCGCCCTTTGGCCAGGGTGCGATCATGGTGATGTTCCAGATCGGCGGTTTCGGGATCATGGCCTCGGCATCGCTGCTCGGCCTGCTGGTCGGACGCGGCTTCGGGCTGAGCGGCAGGCTCGCCACGGATGTCGAGCGCAGCCGGCTGGAGATCGGCGACGCGCGATCGGTGCTGCGCCTGATCCTGCTCGTGACGGTGGTGGTCGAGGCGATGCTGGCCACGATCCTCACGCTGCGGTTTGCGTTCACGTATGATTTCGGATGGGGCAAAGCGCTGTGGCACGGGCTGTTCCATTCGATCAGCGCATTCAACAATGCCGGTTTCTCGATCAATTCGGATAGCCTGATGGGCTTCCAGCACGATGGTTTCGTGCTGATCCCGGTGATGCTCGCGGTGATCCTGACCGCGCTGGGCTTCCCGGTGATGCAGGATCTGGCCGAGCACCGGTTCAAGGTTTCGCGCTGGTCGCTGCACACCAAGATCACCGTGCTGGGCACGCTGGGGCTGCTGCTGGTCGGCTTCGTCGCCATTCTGGGCAAGGAGTGGGCCAATCCGCAGACGCTGGGGCCGATGGCGCCCGGCTCCAAGATACTCAACGCCGCATTCCATTCGGTGATGCCGCGCACCGCGGGGTTCAACTCGCTCGACGTCGGGGCCTTCGAGGACGAGACCCTGCTGCTCAACTACGCGCTGATGTTCATCGGCGGGGGCAGCGCGGGCACCGCGGGCGGGATCAAGGTCACCACCTTCGTGGTGCTGCTGGCGGTGGTCGCCTCCGAAGTCGCGGGGCAAAAGGACGCAGCGATGTTCGGCCGGCGCTTCGGTTCGGGCATCGAACGCCAGGCGCTGACCGTGGCGGTAACCGCCGCGACGCTGATCATGGTGGCGAGCATGTATATCCTCATCATCACCCCGCTCGAGATGCGCGATGTATTGTTCGAGGTGATCTCGGCCTTCTCGACCGTCGGCCTGTCGACCGGGATTACCGCAGAGCTACCGCCCAGCGCGCAGCTGGTGCTGGCGGCGCTGATGTTCATCGGCCGCGTCGGGACCATTACCGTCGCCACCGCGTTGGCGATGGGCGCGGGGCGCAGGCCCTATCGCTATCCAGAGGAGAACCCGATTGTCGGCTGATAAGCGCAAGCCCGCCATGGTCATCGGCCTCGGCCGTTTCGGCGGCGCGGTGGCCACCACGCTCGAACGGATGGGGCACGAGGTGCTGGCGGTCGATACCGATCCCGACCGCGTGCAACATTATGCCGGGCGTCTGACCAAGACGGTGGAGGCGGACGGCAGCGAGAACGGGTGCCTCAGGCGGCTGGGTGCGACCGATTTCGGATCGGTCATCGTCGGTATCGGCAGCGATGTCGAAGCGAGCGTTCTGACCGTACTGGCGCTGAGCGATCTGGGGATCAACAATATCTGGGCCAAGGCGACCAGCGAGAGCCATGGCCGGATCCTCGAACGGGTCGGGGCGCACCACGTGGTCTTCCCCGAGGAACGGATGGGGCACCGGGTCGCCTATCTGGTCAACGAGCGCCTGCTCGATTTCATTTCCTTCGGCGACGAATTCGCGATTGCCCGGCTCAAGGCGCCCGAGTTCATCATCGGCCTGCCATTGGTCACCAGCCAGTGCCGCAAGAAGTTCGACGTGACCGTGGTGGGCGTGAAGCGCGAGGGCGAGGATTTCATCCACGCAACCGGCGACACGCTGATCATGCCGGGAGACGAACTGGTCGTCTCCGGAAGGACTGACCGGATCGAGGATTTCGCGGTCGGCAAGGGCTGACCCTTTCGCATTCGTTCAGTGCGTGGCAGGGCTCGCCATGCAACAGACCGCCACTCAGACGCACAGATTATACCGGAGATTCTCATGCAACGCTTCGTCGCACTCGCAGCCGCCGCCCTTCTGACGAGCGCCTGCGCATCTGTCGGCGGAGCGCCGGAGACATCTGTCCAGCGCGATGCAATGGTCTCTCCGATCCTGACAACGCCCGACGCGGTCGACGATCGCACCTTCGCGCAGCCGCAGATCGCCCGCGTCACGCATGTCGCGCTGGATCTCGATCTGGACTTCGAGGCCAAGATGATCGGCGGCGGGGCGGTGCTGGACATCCTCGCGGATGACGATGCCGAAGAAATCGTGCTCGACAGCAACGGCCTGCGGATCGACCGCGTGACCGACGAGGCGGGCAAGCCGCTTCCCTTTACCATCGGCAAGGCTGAGGAAGGCAAGGGCGCACCGCTGACCATCCAGCTGAACGGTGCGCGCAAGCTGCGCATCTCCTATCGCAGCGCGCCCGATGCCGCCGCGCTGCAATGGCTGACGCCCGAGCAGACCGCGGGCGGCGAGTATCCCTACCTCTTCAGCCAGGGCCAGGCGATCCTCAACCGGACGTGGATTCCGACGCAGGACAGCCCCGGCATCCGCCAGACCTGGGAAGCGCGCATCACCGCGCCCAAGCCGCTCGATGTCGTGATGAGCGGCGTGCGTCAGGGTGAGCCCGAAGATGTCGGGAATGGTCGCCGCGCTTTCCGGTTCGTGATGGACAAGCCGGTGCCGCCCTACCTGATCGCGATTGCGGCGGGTGATATCGACTTCCGCGCCATCGGCCCGCGTTCGGGCGTCTGGGCAGAGCCCGCCACGCTCGACCGCGCATGGCGCGAGGTCAATGATACCGAAGCGATGATCGAAGCCGCCGAAGAGCTGTACGGCGAGTATCGCTGGGGCCGCTACGACATGATCGTGCTGCCGCCCGCGTTCCCTTACGGGGGGATGGAAAACCCGGTGATGACCTTCCTCACGCCGACCTTCATCGCGGGCGACCGGTCGAACAACGGGCTGGTCGCGCACGAACTGGCGCATAGCTGGTCGGGCAACCTCGTCACCAACGCAGTGTGGGGCGACGGCTGGCTGAACGAGGGCGTTACCTCCTATTTCGAGAACCGCATCGTCGAGGCGGTCTACGGCAAGCAGCGCGCCGAGCAGGAAGCCGCGCTCGCCTACGCCAACATCGTCGAGACGCTCGACGAAGTCGGCCGCGATGCACCCGGCACCGCGCTGCACAATGATGGCGAGGGCGATCTGATCGGCAGCGCGATCGCCTACGACAAGGGCCATTTCTTCATGCGCACGGTCGAGCGTATCGTGGGCCGCGAACGGTTCGACGCATGGCTGCAGCAATGGTTCGACAACCACGCCTTCGAACCTGCAACCAGCCGCCTGCTGCTGGAAGACATGCAGGAGAACCTCGTCCGCTCGCCCGCCGAGGCGAAAAAGCTGATGTTGCGTGAGTGGATCTTCGAGCCCGGCCTGCCCGCCAACGTGGTGAAGCCCGACCCGCAGGCCTTCGCGCAGGTCGATGCGGCGGTTCATGCCTATGCCACGGGCAACACCATTCCCGGCGCCTTCCCCGGATGGAGCGCCGCCGAGCAGATGCGCTTCCTCGACAATATTCCCAAGGAGCGGACCGCCGCGCAGCTTGCCGCGCTGGACGATACGCTGGGCCTTTCGGAAGCGGGCAATAACGAGGTGCTGTTCCTGTGGCTCGAACTCGCGCTCGCGAACCGCTACGATCCGGCGGTGCCGCGGGCGGAAAAGTTCCTGTCCGAGATCGGCCGCGCCAAGTTCGTCCGCCCGCTGTTCGCGGTGCTCATGGAGCAGGGCGAGTGGGGCCGACCGATCGCCAAACGCATCTATGCGCAGACCCGCGACGGCTACCACGCGGTCACGCGGGGCGGAGTGGATCGGCTAATGGCCGCAGACGAGGGTTAATCGTCCTTTTTGCGTTGCAATAGGAAGGCCGCGACCGCACATCTCAGGCATGTTGCGGCAATACGAACTGGTTGAACGGGTAAAGGCCTACGATCCGGACGCGGACGAGGCGATGCTCAACCACGCCTATGTCTATACCGTGCAGAAGCACGGCAGCCAGAAGCGCGCGAGCGGCGATCCCTATTTCAGCCACCCGATCGAAGTCGCGGGGTTGATGACCGACCTCAAGCTCGATCAGGAGACGATCGCCACCGCGCTGCTGCACGACACGGTCGAGGATACGCTCGTCACGATCGAGGATATCGAGGCCAATTTCGGCCCCAAGGTCGCCCGGCTTGTCGACGGCGTGACCAAGCTTTCCAAGATCGAGCAGATGCCGGAGGACGAGCGCGCGGCGGAAAACCTGCGCAAGTTCCTGCTCGCGATGAGCGAGGATATTCGCGTTCTGCTGGTCAAGCTGGGCGACCGGCTGCACAATATGCGCACGCTCCACTTCATCAAGAACGAGGACAAGCGCCGCCGGATCGCGCGGGAGACGCTCGATATCTACGCCCCGCTGGCCGAGCGGATCGGGATGTACGAATATATGCGCGAGATGCAGGCGCTGGCTTTCGAGCATCTCGAACCCGATGCCTTCAAGACCATCTCGGGCCGGCTTGCCCAGATCCGCGATCAGGAGGGCGCACAGGTCGATGCGATCGCGCTGGCGATCAAGCAGTCGCTCGCCGAAGCGGGGCTGAAGGTCGAGGTGAAGGGGCGGGAGAAGCAGCCGTTCTCGATCTGGCGCAAGATGGCCGAACGCCACGTCAGCTTCGATCAGGTGACCGACATCTTCGCCTTTCGCGTGCTGTGCGAGACGCCCGAGGATTGTTACCGCGCGCTGGGCACCCTGCACACGACGTGGCAGTTCATTCCCGGGCGCTTCAAGGACTATCTCTCGACGCCGAAGAACAACGGCTATCGCTCGCTCCACACCGCGCTGATCTACGAAGGTTCGATGCGGGTCGAGGTGCAGATCCGCACGCAGGACATGCACCGGACCAACGGCTTCGGCCTCGCCGCGCACTGGGCTTACAAGCAGCATGACAAGCCGGACGGCCAGGTTGCGTGGTTGCGCGACCTGATCGAGATCGTCGATTCAAGCCACGACGCCGAAGAGCTGCTGGAGAACACGCGGCTCGCCATCTACCAGGATCGCATCTTCGCATTCTCCCCCAAGGGCGCGCTGTTTCAGCTGCCCAAGGGCGCGACCCCGGTCGATTTCGCCTTCGCGGTCCATACTGATCTCGGCGCGCAGACCATCGGTGCCAAGATTAACGGGCGACACATGCCGCTGCGCACGCAGCTCGCCAATGGCGACGTGGTGGAGATCATCAAGGGCGGCGATGCCGAGCCCCAGCTTTCGTGGCTGGGCTTTGTGGTGACCGGAAAGGCGCGCGCCGCGATCCGCCGCGCGGTCCGCAACAAGGAGCGCGAGGAGGTCGCCGAACTCGGCGTCAAACTCTACGACCAGATCGCCGCGCGCACCCCTGCCAAGGTCGGCAAGAAGGCGCTGCGCGAGGCGCTGAAGCGGCTGGAGCTGGATGAGGAAGAGGATCTGATGTACGCGATCGGCGCGGCGCAGATCACCGATCAGGAAGTGATGGAGGCGCTGGTCCCCGGCAGCACCGCCGATTTCGGGGAAGACCCCGACTGGGCGCGGCGCCACGGCCAGCCGATCTCGATCCGCGGGCTGAAACCGGGCAACGCCTATACCCTCGCCGATTGCTGCCATCCGGTGCCGGGCGACCGGATCGTGGGGCTGCGCCGCAAGGGCGAGAGCGTGGAGGTTCACAATATCCAGTGCCTCAGCCTTGCCAACGGGATCGACAATGACTGGCTCGATCTCGACTGGGGCAACCGATCGGGTGTGGCCACAGGGCGGCTGGTCGTGACGCTGTACGACCGGCGCGGAACCATCGCCGAGATGGCCAACATCGTTGCCCGCAACCATGCCGACGTGCGCAGCCTCGACAAGGTGCGAATCGAAGATCCCTTCGCGACCTACGAAATGGACGTCGAGGTGCAGGATCTGGCGCACCTCACCCGCATATTGAGCGCGCTGCGCGCAAGCGACGCGGTGGCGCAGGCAGAGCGGATTTGAGCGCGCTGCTGGCTTACGATCACGTACAGCTTGCGATTCCGCGCGGAGGCGAGGATCGCGCGCGTGCTTTCTTCATCGGTCTGATCGGGATGCGCGAAGTGCCCAAGCCCGATACGCTTTCGGCGCAGGGCTGCTGGTTCGAGTCGGGCGAAGTCTCGCTTCACCTCGGGGTCGATCCCGATTTTCGCCCCGCGACCAAGGCGCATCCCGCGTTCCTCACCGCCGACCTAGATGGACTGCGGGCGCGGCTGGAAGCTGCCAGGGTTGTCTGCCGCGACGACAAGCCGCTTGCGGGCTACCGCCGCTTCTTCACGGTCGACCCGTTCGGCAACAGGCTCGAGTTCATGCAGCGCGTCGGGATGGACAGCTAGAGCGGCTCGAGCGTCAGTTCGACCGGGTCACCCTCGGCCAGGTCTTCGCTCCGCATGACCTTCTTGCTGACGAGCAGCACCCACTCGCTGCGCTGCTTTTGCGGGAAGACCGATGTTGGCCACTCGGTATCGCCGATGCGCGCCGTCACCTTCACCGAACCGAACCCGCGCCGCGCTCCAAACTCGAGCCGGTGCATCGCCTCGTGCGCCTGAAGCGCCTCCGCCTCCGCTCCGGTAATCGTGACGAGGTGGTACGTTCCCCGCTCCCCTTGCCAGCGGCCAAGCGGCGCCGTCAGCTCGATGCGCTCGGTCACTCGGTCACGCGGCGCACCGGCACCGGAATATTGCAGATATCCGCGCGGCCTGCGGGCACGATGAAGAACGGATCGCGGCGGTTGGCGCGTGCGTCGGCATATTTCGCGAAGCTCTCGCTTTCGGTGCGAAGGTATTCGAACTGCGGGCGCTCGACTTCGGGCAGGTCCGCGGCCATGCGGACCGACACGATCGGCACGCGCTTGGCCGGGTCCTCGTAGAAGCCGAGAGCACCCTTGCCGCGCGGCAGGCTGGAGAGGTGCTCGATCCCTTCGATAATTCGGCCGACGAGCGCGATGTTGCGATCGAGATGGCGCGGTGCCTGGCCGATCACGGTGTAGAGCTGCGAACCGTCGCCGGTGTCGGGCGAGTAGTTCCGGCCAACGCCGACCATGCCGTAGCAGTGGACGGGCCAGAATTCGCTTTCTAGTACTTCGCTGTAGTAGCCTTGCTTGTAAGCTTCGTGCATCAGCAGGCGCGGGTCTTCGACCGGCTTGTCGTCTTTGTCGAACCATATCCGCGTTTCGGCGTTGGCGATCGGCCATCCACGCCAGAATTCGACCCACTCGGCGTAGCTGTCACGCTCATGCCAACCATTGACGGCTGTGCCTGTCTGAGTGGTTGCGATCGAAATCATGGCATTCTTTTCGCTCTCGGACATTTCACTATCCGACATCAGGCCCGCCGCCTCGAGCAGTTCGATAATCGCGGCTCTTCGCTCCGCCTCGGTTACATCCGGATTGCTAAGCAACTCCTCCGTTTTCTCCATCGCTGCGGTTATCACGGGAATGGTCTCGCCCGATTCCATGTCGGCTTGGCCATCGGCTTCGCCAAGCGTGTCGCCGTCCACCGTATAATCCCCCTCATCCATCACATTCAGCCCCTCGGGCACGGGCTTGGGCTCGACGCCCATGTCCGGGTCGGGCTGGCCCCACTGGACGACGTAATTGTCCTGCACCCGCAGGATCGCGCTGCCATCCCAGTATTGCGCGCGGGCGAGGGTGCGGATGTTTTGGGTCCAGCCTTGGGAGAAAGGCTCGGCGATCAGCTGCATCACCACCTTGCGCTGGGTGCCATCGGCCAGGGGAGGCAGCGTCATCACGACGAGGTCTTCGGGATCGATGGTCATCCATTCACCTTGCGGCGCGGCGTCGACGATCTCGCCCGGAGACGGCGCGGGCGCTTCGGCCTCTTGCGCGAAGGAGGCGGTGGCAAGGGCGAGTGCGGCGGTGCCGGCAAAAAGAATACGCATGAATTCCCCCGTCATTGCGAGCCCGGCCACCGGCCGGGTGCGGCAATCCAGAGCGGATCGCATCGAGGCCCCAGCTTGCTGCGTCGCTCCGCTCCTCGCAATGACGAAATGAAAATTACCGATCGGCCATGTCTTCCAGCGCATGCATATCGTCGTCCGACAGGCCGAAATGATGGCCGATCTCGTGGATCACGACATGGCGCACCAGATGCTCGAGCGTCTCGTCCCCGCGCTCTGCCCATTCGTCGAGGATCGGGCGACGGAACAGCCGGATGCGGGTGGGCAGGGTGCCCGACATCTCGATGCTGCGTTCGGTCAGCGCGTGGCCTTCGTAGACGCCGGTCAGCTCGAAGGGATTTTCCATGCCGAGTTCGCGCAGCGTTTCTTCGTCGGCGAAATCCTCCACTGCGAAGACCACGTCGCCCAGCTGTTCGCGGAACGCCTGCGGCAGGGCGGCAATGGCCGCGCGGCCCAGCGTTTCCATCTCGTCAAGTGTCACGGGGGTGCCGAATTCTCGCATAGGCACCCCCTAACCGAGCAGCGCCGCCTTGCGAAGCGCCAGGAACGCAGCTAGGTGCCCTTCCTTCCCGAACGGGCGATGCGGAGCGGTGGCCGAGTGGTCGAAGGCGCACGCCTGGAAAGTGTGTATACGGTAACCCCGTATCGTGGGTTCGAATCCCACCCGCTCCGCCATTGCCTTTTCAGGCGATCCGACCTTTTCCGAGACGCCGCTAAAACTTTTGCAATTTCCTTGGAAGCCTTCCCGACACGCAGAAGTGGGGCCGCATGCGCACTGGCATTTCGTGGGGAACTGACGAGGGGTGACAGACTATAGCGGCAGTCCTCAGGTCTTGCCGACAATCCAAGTAGACGAGCTAATCAACAAGTGGATCGCAAGTTTATGGCATCTGATATTCTCTCCAGTGCCAGGAACTGGGAAACGGTGGATTGGCCTTCCCCATCGGAGCGAGCTTTGAGATCATCTCTACATTGGGGCGATCTGGAACGACAATTTGGTAGCAACATGGCTGCTAGTCTGGCTCGCAGGATTTGTAGTACAACGTCGCGCGAGCTTGTTTGAAGCAGGAATCCAACCGATCTTTTCAGCTCACGATCGCTCGGATCGCTAGTTCATTTGCCATTTTCTCTAGTCTAATTAACATTGTCCGTTGTGGGGACCTGAACGGGGGCGGAGGGAGGGATGGTGGATTGCGAGGTTTCGAGCAGATCGCTCTATCGGTCGCTCGTACCAAACATCAGCATCAGCAGTGATAAGATCGGCTGCAAGCCGGCCTATGAAATCTGGCTTGAGTCGGTCGCTGACGTCTTCGATGCGAAGCCGGACATGCGAGCCGGAATCAGCCAGTGCCCGATCGAGATGAACCTCTATCATCCGGGTCCGCTGGTTCTCGGGCGGTTCGAGTCTGCACCGCAGATCTTCGAGCGGAACACCCGTTCGATCGCGATGGGCGGCCTGGATCACTTCCTTATCCAGCTCTACGAGCGCGGTGGCTTTGCCGGGTCAGCCGGTGGCGCAGATATCCGCGTGCGCGCGGGCGACATCTGCATATTCGATCTGACACGCACGCTCGAAACCCGGGCGAGCGCCTTTCAGAATGTTACCCTTATCGTTCCCCGGTCTCTGCTGGGAAGTTTCGTCGACGATGTCGATGCACTTTCCGGGATTGTGCTGTCCGGCGACGAACCCCTGACCTGCATGCTCGCCAACCATATGCGAACGCTGCACGGCGAGATGCCCAGGATGGCTCCGGACGAAGCCGATGCGGCGGCCCGCGCATCTGTCGCGCTTATTGCGGTCGCAGCCCAACGGCATGCATGTTTCGGGACGACCGGATCGAAGCCACTGGTCTCGCGGTTCCGGGCGGTTGTCACGCATATCGATGCGAACCTGCACGATGTTTCACTCTGCCCGAGTTCAATTTGCGAGAATCTCGGCATGTCGCGAGCGACTCTGTATCGCCTGTTCGAGCCGGTGGGCGGAGTTGCGGAATTCATCAGGATTCGCCGGCTCGAAGCGGCATGCAAGCTGCTCGTCTTGCCACAGTGCTTGCAAGTCGGCATTGCCGAGATCGCGTTCAACTGCGGGTTCAAATCTCTGAGCAGCTTCAGCAAGGCCTTCCGCATCCATTTCGGGCAGTCCGCCAGCAAAATCCGGCGTGCTGCGTGTCAGGATCATTCCTCGATCCTCCGCTTCTCAAGCGGCGCGCGGGAGGCTGAACTCTCCTACTGGCTCAGGACCCTCACCTGATCCCGGCCTGATTGGAGGCCTGGAAGTGCGCGTTCTCGCAGGACGATGACGGGCGTGCCTCTCTCGCAATTTGTCCCCGCATCCCGACTTGTTTCCCACCTGTCTCAAACAGGCCGCATCTACTTGAGGGAGGGGGGGAATGCGGCTGGGTAGGGCGGAGGCGCGGGCCAAATACACAGTCCGCAGCCATCGGATGGGGCAGGCAAAAAGGCACTGCCCGGATCGATTTCTTCGCTCGGGGGCATTGATGAAGACGAGGCTGACACTGGTTGCCGCACCGGCAATCCTCATTCTTGGCGGAGCATTCGTCTATCAGGACAATGCGAATGCCGCGCAGGATGATCGTCTTACTGTTGCGCAACAGCGCGATGCGGTGGCCCAGGCCATCGCAACCCAGTGCCCTGCCAAAGCGCGCAAATTGTCCAAGGTCAGATGCACCGCGATGGGATTCGAGGGGGATCGCTATAGCTGCCGCTACGAGGTCGAGGATCGCTTCGGCTCCCAGATGCTAACCATCGCCAATGAGGGTGGAGGCTGGCGGCCTCAGAATGCTTTCAAGATGTGCGACATGCCGCCGCTGGCGATCTCTGCGCGGCCGAAGAAGGCGCAGTTCGTGCAGGCGGTGAGGCGCGACTGCGGCCGCTCCGCCCCTTCGATTTCGACTGCCATGTGCAGCCCGAAGGTCAACGGCGGCGACGATACCTTCACCTGTCGTTATTCGGCCTCCGGCATCTCCGGCCAGCAGAAGACAGATATCACCCTGCGTCGGGGCCGATGGATCCTTGCCGACCGGGACGAGGTGTGCCCGAGACGGAGGAGGCCGTTGGTGCGGCGTCCATCCGCGCGCGATCGGGACGACCTGCCCGGCAGGTACGAGCTTGCGGTCGCCATGTTCGATACCTGCCCCGGCACGGCCAAGGACCTGTCCAGCGCCGCATGCGAGGCAACCGGCGAGCCGAGCGAGTTCAGCTGCATGTTCCGTACCAATGCCGAACCCGATCCCGACTCCACGATGATCGCGCGCGACGGTGATTCCTGGACGCTGATCGACATCCCGAACACCTGCCGGGCGCGCTAGCCGCCCGATTCCCAATGAGCAGCCGCCGCGCGAACGCGGGGCGCACATCCAAAAGCGAAATCGCGAGGCTCCCTCTCTTTCGGGCTTCGTGCAGGAGATCATGACAATGAATGCATCTTATCGGGCACGCCTGCTTGCGGGCGCGGCGGCAGCGACTGCGATCATTTCCGCAGCACCGGTCATGGCCCAGTCCTGCGAGGTCGATAGCGATAGCGTCGAGTGCGAAGCCGATGTCGAAGCAAGCGAGATCAACGAGGCACTCGGCGAATTGTCGGGGCCGTCGGGCGTGCTGGAGATCGGGGAGGATGTCCTCGTCACGGCCGATGTCTCCGAGATCGAGCCGCAAACGCCGCCGGTCACCGGCAATATGAGCATCGCCAATAATGGCGTTATCGGGAGCGAAGCCGATCCGCTGGATATCGTCTTCCAGCCGCCGGAGGGCACGCCCGACGTTGGATCGTCCTTCGACTTCGCCAATTACGGGGCCATGTACGGCGATGTCGATGTCGTCGTCGATCTGGCGGCGAGTTTCGGCCTCACCGGCTTGCAGGTCGGGTCCGTGTCGCTCGAATCGCGTTATGGCGATCTGAGCGCGGTTATTGCTGGCGATCTGATCCTTCCCGATGACGCGGAAGACGAAGGCGTGTTGGCCATGTCGACGGCCCTCGGCGTCGCGACGGTCCGCACGCTGGAAGGCGCGAATATCGGGGGCGATGTCGCGATGCTTGCCGGAGACGATGTTGCGCTGATCAACAGCGGGACGATCTCTGGCGACGTGGAGATGCAGGCCGGCATCCAGAGCATCGAAACCGAGCAGCTCGTCACGGTGGAAACCACCGTGCTCGACGATGGCACCGAGCAGACCGACCAGGTCGAAACCGTTACCAACCGCTCATCCTACACGCGCGGGGAGGCCGGGGTACTCAACGGCGTTACCGGCGTGATCTCTGGCGATGTCGAGCTGCGCGGGTCGGATGGCGTGCGGCTGAGGAATGCGGGCCTGATCGACGGGGCCGTGGTCCTCAATTCGGCCAATCAGGAATTTTACGAGGAAGACGTCAATCTGATCCGCACGGCGCGCTCGCCGGGCGGCGGCGAGACCTTCAGCTTCATCGGCGTCAGCAACGAGGCGCGCAGCACCAATGTCGGCGGCGATATCACCGCCACTATCGCACCGGGCGGAGCGATCACGGGCGGACTGACGGCGATCACCAATCGCGGCGCGGTGAACATGCTGATCGACGGTCGGATCGGTGAGCCCGAGGCCGGGGGCGATCTGACGGTCATCGCATCGGGTATCGAAACCTACGAGCTCACCCGGATCGACCCCGATGACGGGTCGACCTTCGAGCAGGTCGAGCAAACGGCCACCGGCGGGAGAGCGGATGTCACCATCGGGCCGGATGGGAGCGTGTACGGCAATGCGAGTGTCGAGGCGCTCGGCGGCATCGGGTTCTATTCCCAGGGCCTGGTGGCCGGGAATCTCCAGCTCACCAGCCTCGCCCTACCGAATTCGAGCAGCATGGCCACGGCGACCAGTGAAGCGGAAGTGGATGGCGGTTCGCAAACCGTCGAAACCCGGACCACCACCTTCGAGACCGCCGTTGCAGGAGGGGCTATCGAAGCCGCAATCGGCGACGGGGGCGCCGTGCTTGGCGATATCAGCGCGAATAGCGCGCTCGGGATCGCGTTCGATCTCGACGGGATGGCTTTGGGCGACATCGACCTCACCTCGCAGGCCAATGCCCAGACCGACGAGACGATCCGTACGGTCACGACGACCCGAACCCCGGTCGACGGTGAAGACGATCGCGTTGTGTCGGTGGCGACCGAGACGCGCCTGACCGAGAACACCCCGGTCGGAGGATCGGTGACCGGCCGGTATTACGGTATCGTCGGCGCACCCGAGGAGGATGAGAACGCACGCGATATCGCGGTCACCCAGATTGCCGCAGGGGAAAGCAGCGCCACCATCGGGGGCACGATCTACGGCAGCTTCGAGGGCCGGGCCGAAGCCATTGCGTCCACCATCGCGCGATCCGGCACGCTCGAACGGAGCCTGGGGGGCGGCCTGCCTGCGAGCCGCCGAAGCGAAGCCGAGGAGGTGACCACTGTCACCCACTTGGTAGCGGATTCGTCTGTCTTTCTGACCGGCGCGGTTCTCTCCAACGGCGAAGCGGATGGCAATGTGGAAGTGATCGCATCGCGCGGCACCGCATCGCTGCAGATCGAAGGCGGCCGCGTTGGGGGCAGCGTCGCGGTTGCGGGCGGAAACGGAACCGACGGGCAGGAAACCGCCACCCTCGTCGAGCTCTCCCAAGATACCGAAGCTGGCGATCTTCAGCCGATTTCGCGCACCGAGATCACCGCGGAAACAAACGCACTCGCAGGTGGCACGGCCAATCTGACGCTGACGGGCGGCACTATAGACGGGGATGCAGTTGTCCTTGGCTTCGGCAGCGGCGAGGGGACCGTCGGCGCTTACGTGGCCCTCGATGCGCAGAGCATGATCGGGGGCGTGCTCGGCATCTCGAACGCGGAGGAGCAGGAGGATGCATTCGACACGCTCGAGTGGACGAGCGATACCCGCGTGCGGGGGCCTGACGGCGCGGTTTCGCGCACGGTCGTCGAGGTCGAGGAGAACACCCCTTCGGCTCTCGCCGGGGATGTGGTGGCGGAGATCGACGGCAGCATCGGCGGGCTTCAGGCGCGCGCTTTCTTCGGCGACGTCTCGGTCACGCTGGGCGGCACCAGCAATGGCGACATCACCATCGCATCGGGCGCCACGGCGGCCAACCGGACTGTCACCACCGCCTACACGGGCAGTGATCCGGAAAGCCTCGATGCAGAGGCAAGGCAATCCAGAAGCGAAACCCAACAGGTTAGCACTTATGGCGGCATAGCCGCGCTGACGATCGCCGCTCCTTCGGGACAGCAAGAGGGTGCGGAGGCCACGGCGGCGATCCAGCAGGGCAACATCCGTCTTGCCGGTGCCGAAGCGTCGATCCTGACCGTGGAAGCGGGCGCCAGGGTGCTCCCCGGCGGCGGCCTCATCGCTGTCGGCGAAGCCCTGCCCGAACCGGAAGATACCGGGGACGAGGGAGAGCCAGACGAAGGTGGTGGAACCGCAGAAGGCAGCGGCTCGGGCGACGGCGAAACCGAAACGACCGGGAACGAGACCGTATCGGGCAACGAAGAAGAAGGCGTCGAGGTCGTCACGACGCGCAACAGCGTGACCGACACGCTCGAACAGTCGAGCAGCACCAGCATCTCGCCGAGCGGCAATTTCTCGAATTTCACCGAGAGCGTCGTGTCGATCGAGGAGACCTATACCGCCGATAACGAGGTTGCCACCAACACCACCACCTTCACCCAGGTGCGGCGGACCAATATTGCGCGCTTCTTCAATAACGGCCTTGTCGGGAGCGATCAGGCGGCGGTCACCATCAATGTTACCGGCGTGGGTGCCGAAGGCGAGAGCACGCGCGAGACCGCGACCATCGAGAATGGCGGCGCGATTTTCGGGGACATCACCCTGCGGGCCATCGGGTCGCAGGGTTCGGGACGGCTGTTCAGCGACAATACCGGCGAAGAGACGGTGTCCGAACTCTCGTTCACCCGCACCGCGCTTGCCAGCGCGGCCCGCCTCGACAATGCCGGTCTGATCAATGGCAGCGTCGCGGTGCAGGCCGGGACGGGCACGGTTGCGAATCGGGGCATCATGCGCGGCGAGGTCAATCTCGGCGCCGCTGCCGCCAACGAGGTGACCATCAGTATCGATCAGGAAGCGCTGGACGCATTGTCCGAGGCGGCCGACGATACACCACCGAGCATGGAGGAAATCCGCGCGCTGCTCACCACTGAACTCGGCCCGGATCTGTTGCAGCAGACCTATTCCTTCGCGCAGGACGGCCTGCTTGTCGGAAACATCCGCATCGGCGAACTGGAGACGATCGGCCTGGCGGGCTTCCTGCCCGAAGGGACGCGAACCTCGCAGATCGGCGCGAACATCGCCCTGGGCGACAATTCGATCACGCTGGGCGCCATCGCGGGCGAGACGGGCACCAGCGCGGGCGAGGGCGCGCCCGAGCGCCTGACCTCGACCATTGTCACGCTGACGGGAAGCGGCTTCTTCGGCGTGGGGAACGATCTGACGCCTGCCGAAGGCGATTATCTGTTCGCCCCCGACTTCGCGCCTTACGTCGCCTTCGATCCGAGCCTGCTCGACGATTTCGACACGCTCGCCTCGGGCGCACGGGTAAGCGGGGTCGAACGGATTGAGCGGGCCGGCACGGGGACCTTCACGATTGTCGCCGCGTCCGTGGCAGAAGGTGACTACGCGTTCGACATCGGCAGCTTCGATATCCAGTCGGGCGATGTTCAGCTGGGCGTGGCCGGCAGCGGCGTTTTCAGGCTGCGCGGGGATGTGTCAAACGATGGCGGCCTGTGGCTCGGCCGGACGGTCGGACATGCGGGGGGTGCCGCCACCATCGACGGGATCGCGTTCAGTGTGACCGGGAACTATCGGCAAGGGGCCGATGGGCGGCTTTATGTGCCGATCAACGCCACGATCGCAACCGCTCCTGCAAGCACTGCCGCGCGGCTCGACGTGAGCGGAGATGCGAGCCTTGCGGGACAGATCGCGCTGCTCAACCAGCCCGGCATCTACTTCGGCGGCGAGCGGGTCGATTTCCTCTCGGTCGGCGGAATCTACTCCGACGAAGGCCTGGAGGTGGACCCGGCCCATGAGTCTCCCTTCCTCGACTACCGGCTGACAACCGCGCTCGAGGGCGATGCAACGCTGGTCGGTATCGAAGTGATCCGCACGCCCTATGCCAGTGCCGCGACCAACGCGAACGAGCGCGCGGTGGCCGAGGCATTCCAGGGCGCGCTCGCGTCGCTCCAGTCCGCGCCCGCTATCGCGGAAGGCACCAGGCTGGCCGCGCTGCGCGACAGCGTGATCGCGCTCGATTTCGGCAGTACCGACATTGCCACGCAATTCGGCGCGGTCGGTTCGGCCGCCGCCTATGGGTCGATCCTGAACCTGTCCGCACTCGACGCGTTCAATCCGCTCGGCCGGGGTGGCTTGGGGGCCGGCATCGGTGCCTCGCCCGTCGCGCAGCGGCGCGCCGGTGGCGGCGCACGCGGCGCAGCGATCAGGCAAAGCCGTGCGATCGATCGGTCCGGTGCACCCTGGTCGAGTCTCGGCGGGGAAAGTGGCGAGGGGACACGGGTCACGGCCTGGGCCATGCCGAGCTTCGGATCGCAGACGCTCGAGGCGGATCCCGTCCTAGGCACGTCGCAGCTGGAGAGCGACCATTTCGGGATCGTCGGCGGCTTCGAGCTGACGAGCGAGGGGGAACGGCGGATCGGATTCGGCTTCGGCTACGACGGTCTCGATGCCACGGCGAGCGGCTACGGAGCGCAGGCCGACAGTCTGGTGCTGGGTGCCTACCTGGCGCAGCGCCTGGGCCCGGTCCTGGCTTCGGCGCAGGTCGCCTACGCGTGGACCGACTGGGACGTGGACCGGGGGCCGAGCAGTGCGAGCTTTGCGAGCAACGAACTGCGCGTGAGTGGCGACCTTGGCTACGATCTGGCCTTCGGCGATGCCGCTTTCGGTCCCTTCGCCGCCTTCACCTGGCGGGTCATCGACGTGGACGGCTTCACCGAGACGGGCGGACCGACGCCCCTGACCATCGCCGAGCAGGAGGACTCGGTGTTCTCCCCCGAGCTTGGCCTGCGGTTCGCCTACACAGGCTCGACCGTGCGGCCCTTCGCGTCTGCCAGCTATGTCTTCCAGGGTGAGATCGACACGCCGGTAACCGCGAGCTTCGTGGCGCTTCCGGATGCGACCTTCGCACTGCAAGGCACGCAGCCGGAAGACTACACCCGGCTGACCGGCGGTGTTGCCTTCGACCTTGGCTTCGGAGAGCTGACGCTGCGCGGCGATGCCCTGCTTGGCGAAGATCGCGAGGCGCTGGACTTCGCCGGTGGCTTGCGCATCCCGTTCTGAGGCTCGGCCGCCGCGTCTCGGGGCGCGGCGGCCCACGCCTTCAGGCCGCCCGGGAGTTCAGACGAAGGTCCACGGCGCGAAGATGGTCGTGATCGCAAAGTGGGCCACGATGATCGCGAGCAGGCCGACCGCCCAGCGGCGGGACTTGACGAAAGGCATTGCCAGCAGGGTCAGGGTGCCGATCATGTCGGCCCAGTCGACAAGCTCGACGATCCACGCCGGAGCGTCGATCGCACGCTCTTCCGAGTAGACCGTGTATCCGATCTCGACGAGGACCGCGATTGCGATCACGCCGAGCCAGATGAAGCGCCGGTGCGCCATGTAATACTCGTCGAAATCGGGCCAGGCCTCGGGCTCGTCCGGCCACAGGGCAGCGCTGATCAGATAGTACCAGCCGATGACGGCGAGCACGCACACGAGGCTGAGCAGGTGGAGCGGGACATTGCCCTGCACCTCGTACATGAACAGCCAGAAGGTCGCCTGGTGAAACAGGACCACGGCAGCGGACAGCGGCACCAGCCAACCGATCCGGATCTGCTGCGGCTTGCCGTTTGCGTCGGTGTCGCTCGGCGCGAGACGATCGTGACGGATCCTGCTGCGCAGTTTGTAGGCGCGGGCATAGCCCGCCAGCACCTCGGCCATGGTGAGGCCGAGAAGCAAGGTAAACAGTTCGAATGTAATGTCGAATTCGCTCATCGGCTTCCCCTCGATATCGAGGATTAAAGCCGTCGCGAAACCGATGTCCAATGCCCATCAGGCAACTTGGCCTATCCATCCACAATCAGGGGTAGCTGTCGAGCTATGGGCTCCACGGAATTTGCCGCCCTATTGGTGTGCCTCCGGTTGAAACGATATTATGCGGGGATCGGGATGATCGCAACCAAGGGAGCTGGCCCTCCCCTTAGGAGCAAGCACGCGACTGCTTTCGGCCATTCGCCCTCTCAGTCGATACGACCGCCATCGAGGCAAATAGCGATCGTTTTTCGATGTTTGCGGGGGCAAGCCGAATGCAATGCCTATGCTAGGAACAGGTGCCGATGGAGCTTGACGGTGTTGGTTACAGCAAGTCGCGATGTCGCGATAAAATTCTTGGCAAATTCTCGGGGTATCTGTGGGGGTGGCAGGCGAAGGGGAGAATTGAAAATATCGTAACATGAGCGACTTAAACTAATAAATCGAATCCCTCCCGCTCCGCCATCCAGTCCAAGTATACGGGAAAGTGAGATAAATGTCTCCGAGACGAGCGCAATTTCGCGCCCTTTCGCGTATCTTTCCGGTGCGAGAGAAGCGCTCAACGGCGGACATTTGCCGATTTTCGCGGGATTTCTCTGGAGGCCTTTTCGCCACACCGGACTCGGTGTCTGGCGGATCGAACGTACCTTCGCGCTTCGCCCAACCTCTTCGTAACCGCGCGCTCAAGTTCCTTCGCCGGTATCCGCAAGCCGACTTCGCTCGCTTCGCCGTGCTGCAGATCGCGCGGCTCACATAGTAGCGATGGCGAACCTTGCCCTTGCAGGCGTGGTTGGCGACCAGCGGCTTCCCCTCCTCGTCAAACACCTTTCCCGCAAGCAGACTTGACGCCTTTACCGACGCTCCACGCTGTTGACCTTGCCGATTATCAGCGAGGCTGGCTTGGACCTTGTCCCACAAGGCGCGCTCGACAATCGCTTCGTGCTGTCCATCGTAGACCTTCCCGTTGTGCGGGTCGACGAACCCTTCAACCTGCCGATTTGTCAGGGGCCCGGGCTGCTGCAACGAAAAAAGTCAGCGATCAAACTGCTTCGCATTTACAAAGATGTGGTGAGTGGCTTCCGCCGAATTATCCTACCATCGCTCAAGGTTGAATGCGCCGGTTGCAAAGCGAGGCAGCGGATCGTCGAGCTCCCAGTGCGCCACTAGGATCGAGACTACCTGGCCACCGCCCATCGGCCGACCGAAGGTGTCGAGCTTTCCGGTCGCGAATGCATGACCCTGCCGCCGAGGATTAGCTGCAATATCGAATTGGTGCAGTGGTGATTTCGAGCTAGATTTGGCCGCAGACAATAACGGGGCGGCGTGTGGAGCAATGAACTGGGTGACGGCCGACACAGCGGATCCCTCGTTACTCTGGAATCCAGCCGCAATCAGTTACCTCAGCCAGCTGCTGCTCGCGGTGGTGCTGGCGACCTACCTGTTGCGGCGGGCATTTGCGAATTCCAGGCAGGATCGCTTTGAGCCGGCGACCTGGCTGCTTGCCATCCTCATGCTGTCGCTGGTGCCCGCGCTGTTCACGTCCATGTTGCGGGTGCTGACGGGTGGTGGCTGGTTGAGCTATGCAATGCCTTGGTCGGATCCGGGCGGACTGGCAACACTTGCCATGCCATGGGCCCGTCCTTTCGGAGCCATCGCGCCGTTAGCGATGATCGCGCTCGCCTACCTGTTCCCCAAACCCCTTCGCGGCGTCCGGCGCGAAATGCAGGTCGTGACGTTTTTTCTGGCGGGGCTGATCGCCGCGGAAACGGCGATCGCGGTTCGTGCGGACATCGCCATGATCGCGCGGGAAGCATGGTGGCGTCCGCAGTGGCTTGCCGGCTGGATGCATCTCGGGATGATCTGGGCGGCAATCGTGTTCTGGCGCCAGCTGATTGCGGCGCAGCCGATCGACTCGCAGCGAGACACGCGGAAGCGGTTGCTGTCCAGGCTCGCCCTGCTCTGGCGGCCTGCGCCATCGCGCGAGGCGAAGGTGGCGCGGGCATTCCTGTTTTTGACGGTTCTTCCCATCCTCCATACGGCCGCGCTGTTTTTTCCCGACGAAAGTCTCTCCAACTTTCCTTTCGACATCCTGATCTGCTGGCTGGTCCTGTTGCAACTGGTCGGCCTGACGCTCGTGCTGGTCGGCTACCTACCCGAACGCACGACGTTCTTGTTCAAGCTCACCATTATCGGTTTTGCGGTCCTGCTCGCTGCGGTCAACGGAGCTGCCTGGGTCGTCGCCCCTGCCTATCAGGAGCAGTTCCGGGCGCCTGACCTGCCCTCATCGGGTGATGCACTGCTGTTCGTCCCGCGCGGCGGCGATCTGGGCTACGCGGCGCAGCCCACGGTCTTCCTTCCGGAACGCGTGAGGGGCCCCGTCCTCGCCAGCGATGGCGAACGGATCGACCTGCCGTTCGACTTTCCTTTCTACGGACGCATGTACGATCATGTTTACGTGGGTGCGCTCGGCACGATTGCATTCGGGCGGGTGCCGCACCCGGTCGATGCGGCTTTCGACGACGGCAGCCAGCCCGCCATTTACCCGATGCTGGTCGAGTTGCCCGAGTCCGGGACGCAGATCACCGCCGTCATTGATGACGAACGGCTGGTGGTGACCCGACGTGACCGTTGCGACCAGAAGGATATGAGCCGCTGCTACCGGATTCAGACCATTTTGCATTCCGACGGTCGCATAGCGATGCAGTTTCTGGATGTGCCGCAAGCGCCGCGATTTGCCATGCTAAGCCCACTGGAGGCCCCATGGTTGATCGGGATAACGCCCGGCAGGCAAACCGATGCCGGCTCTGCACTGCTCCGGGATCATTACCGGACCTTCATGGTCCATCAGGACCGGCTGTTCGCCCCTTTCGTGCTATTCATCCTGCTGACCGCGCTCGCCGCGCTGATCGGCCTGCCACTGATCTTCCGCAGTTTCCTTCTCGCTCCGCTGGAACGTCTTATGAACGGCATTCGGCGCTATCGAGAGGGGGATAGCGATACGCAGGTTCCCGTCGCCTTCAGTGACGAGATCGGCTTCCTGATCGAATCCTTCAATGCGCTGGCGCGCGAGCAGACCGCATTGACCCGGCGGCTGGAAGACCGTGTGGCCGACCGCGTATCGGAAATTGCCGACATGACCATCCAGAGCACCAAGCTGGAAGAGCGCGCCCGGCTGTCGGCCGATCTGCACGATGCCATCGCGCAAACCCTGGCATCGGCCGCCCTGCATGCAAGCGCCCTTCCGACGCGCCTGCACCAGCTGGCGCCTTCCGATCGCGAGGCGGCCGAGCAGGTTGCGCGACTCAACCGTCACGCGCTGAGCGAAATGCGGCACCTGCTGTCCGAATTGCGCGACGAAGGCGAACAAGGGTCGCTCACCCACCGCCTCAGCGAGCTGGTGGAGAGCTTCACCAGGCTTCACGCGCTGAAGGTCGAGTGCGACATCCACGAAACGGCACTGCTGCCGCCTGAAGTGATCGCGATGTTTTACCGCGTGGCCCAGGAATCGCTGAACAACGTGCTAAAGCACAGCGGTGTCAGCGAGGTGGAACTGGTCTTCGACGCGATGGAGGACCGCGCGCTCCTAAGCGTCAGCGACGCCGGACGCGGCTTCGATCCGACCGCCGGAGGCCGGCGCGAAAGGCTGGGGCTTTCGATCATGCGCGACCGCGCGGCGACGATCGGGGCCACACTCGAAATCGACAGCGCGCCACAACAGGGTTGCCGAGTGACCATGATCTGGTTTCGATAAGGCGATGGACACAAAGATTCGGATCCTGGTCGTCGACGACCATCTGATGGTGCGAAGGGGCATCGCCCAGCTTCTGGCGAACGCGCCCGAGGTCGAGATCGTCGGTGAGGCGGAGAACGGCGAGAGAGCGCTGGAGTTGTGCGGAAAACTGTTGCCGGACATCGTGCTGATGGATCTGCGGATGGAGGGCATGGGCGGCCTTGCCGCGACCGAAGCGATCCACAGATCGCATCCCGAGACCCGCATTATCGGGCTCAGCACTTTCGCGGAAAGCCACATGGTGGCCAGCATGATCGCGAGCGGCGCCTCCGCGCACCTTCCAAAGTCCGTTACCTACGACGAGCTGATCGATGCGGTGCGCAAGGTCGTGAAAGGCGAGGTGGCCATGGTGCAGGGGAAGTCTGTGAAGAGCGATCGGGGCCCCAACCTCTCAGGCTCGCTCACCGGCCAGCAGCGCCGTGTTCTCGTCCTGCTGGCAAAAGGTTTCACCAACGCCGAAATCGCAAATTATCTTGGTTTTTCGGCGTCGACGGCGAATTACCATGTCGGCGCGATTCTCGCCAAGCTTGGTGTATCCAACCGCGCCGAAGCCGCTGCCATCGCGGTGCGCGAACAGCTGGTCGACGAATTCGATCTCTAGCGCCGAAACGGGCGCCACGCGCGCGATTGTCGTGGCGGCGCACCCTAGCAGACCTACCAGTTCCCTAAATTTCCGCTCGACCTAGGATGATGGGGCGACACGGAAGCGGAGGACTACAAGGCTGTGCGGAACTGGATCGCCATTACGGTGCCTGCAGCCTTCGTGCTGTCTCTGTCGGCGTGCGGAGGCAGCTCCACCCGTGAACCGGCTGCGGGGGGCCCCGAGGCCGAAAAAACCGGAGCAACCTGCCCGGGCGGGGGTGATCGCCTACCGATCACCGGCATCTGTGCAGGGGCCGCAAGCGCATACCTGAACCCCTCTGCAGGCGACCCGCCCGATGCGCCGGATGGCTGCGGGTGGATCGTGCAGGAAACCCGCTTCGAGGACGAGGCCCTGTTCTATCGCGCGACACGGTGCGGCGACAAGACCACCCGGCTTGCCTTTACCAAAGGCGCAGGGATGGCGAGCCTTGCTTACGATAGCGTCGCCTTCGGCGATGCCGAAAATGCCATGAAGGGCCAGGTTCTCGCCCGCGTTGCCGGAAGCGACAGCAGCGACCGGACCGCCACGCTCTTGCGGATCGCGCGCGACGCAATCGACGATCCCGGGCAACAGCAGGCATGTTCGGTCCGCAATATTCGGATCGAGGGATGGCCCGAAGACGCGCTGGTCGTGGACGTAAGTGCGTCGGAAGCAGCCGAGGCGCCGCCCGACGAACCGCGGTCGGCCTGCGGCCCTTTCGGCCTGAACGAGGATGAGGCCGCCTTCTGGCGGGTGTTTCAGGGTCGCAGCTGGTTTTTCCAGTTGGGGCAGGACGTCTGGCAGGTCGATCCCGCCTCTTTCACCCTCTTGGCCAAAGGCACGGATGGGCGCTGGATTCAGGTGGAATAGGAGATTCGGCGGGGCAGATTGTCTCAACCCAGACCCCCGCCCGAATGCGTGAAGACTTTCGTAGCAACCCCCTTTTTTGAGGAGTGACCAAATGAACAGGAAAGCAATTTTCGCAGGTGTAATCGCGTCCGCCGCGCTCGTCGCAGGCTCCACCGCGCTGGCCCAGTCCAACCGGACCAACATGTATAACAGCAATGGTGTGAAATGGGGGATTACCTCGCCCAACTTCACCAACACCTACGATCTGAACGGCGATTTCACCGTCTCGTACAACGGCCGCGTCATCGGCACCTGGCTCCAGCATTCGGACGGAGTGAATGCCCAATACTTTGTTGCGATCGGCAAGAACGAGACGAGCGGCAACCGCAGCGGGCTGATCCTCTACACCGGCGATTACGTGGTCGGCACGGGGGAGTGCACCCTTCTGCGCATCAGTGCAGACGCGAATAACGGCGTCACCGGCACCTGCACGATCACGCCCAATTCCTGACCGAGCGTAGTCGGATTGCTTCCGGCCCGATCAAGATCGCACGGGCGACTGGCGGGCCGGATTTCCGTCTCATTTCACCATACGAACGACCTTTTCCCAATCTCCTGGAGGCCATCATGAAGCGGTTCCTTTGCACGATTTCCTGCGCGTTCATCCTTTACGGGTGCGGCGATGCGAGCGCCGACGACAGCAGCGAACTCGCAACCGCCAAGGCCGAAGCCGCCGCTGCGAAGGCGGAAACCGCTGCGATGAAGGCCGAAATGGCGGCGTCCGGATCGCCCGACGACGCGGCAGCAACGGCAACACCAGCGGCGCAAAACGCATCGCCCGGCAAGGCGCCGAAGGTCGCCTCCGCGCCCACGGGCAACGGCAAGTATCGCATGCCGACCGCGGACGAGCTCGCCAACGGCGTGAACGCCAACTGCGACGTGACGATCGAAGGCTACACCTACAGTGGTCCTTGCCTTTTCGACGGCTTCGGCGGCGCGAGTTTCATGGTCTCGCGGGCCGACGGCTACCCGATGACGTCGCAGTTCGAGGAGGTGATCGTGGAGGCGGACACCAAGAAAATCGCAATGATGTCCTTCCGCGACACCGACGGCGAATTGCAGACCGGCGGCCAGGTAAGCCGTGCCAGCACGAAGGACGCCTGCTGGAACGGCGACCTGCTGAAGGTCTGCGCCTACGCCAAGAAATTCTGAGGGCCCGCCGGGCCGCTGCAGGAGTACATTCGATGAGAAATACGATCGCAAATGCATTCATCGCGAGCATCGCCACCCTCGGTGCGGTCTCCTGCAGCGCCCAGGCGTCGCCGGATGTGCAGCCCGAGTTCGTCGACGGCACGGCGGCCTATGCGCAGTACGGTCCCTGGAGCATCTACCAGACGGGGTCGGACGCGTTCGGGCTCAGCTGTGCCGCGGTCGCCAGCCTGCCCGGCTCCTACGACGCGGTCCGCATCGAGCGCGTGGCGGATGGCTACGTATTCGGCGTGAACGGTTTCAGCAGGGACAGTTTCGGAGAGGATGGCGAATATCCGCTGGCCTTCTGGTTCGATTCTAAGACGCCTACTGCGACCGAAGAAATGGGCCGCTTCGTCAAGGACCCCGCGTTTCCCAATGACGATTGGCTGAGTGCGTTTTCTACCAAGGAAGAGCTGAATGGTGCATTCGGCGAAATTTATACCGCCGATGAGATCGTCTTTGAGGTCAGCAATCCGGGCAACCGCACGGGCACGGACGAAGTGCAGATGGCATTCCCCATCGGCACGGGCGAGGTCCTGCTGCGCTCGCTAGACCAATGTTACGACATGGCCATACATTACGCGCAGGAGACCGAGGATCGCATGCCCTCTTGCCGGAGCGACGGCCTCCGTCTGCCGCTAAGCGGCCTATGCCCGGAAGCGGCTACGGCCTACCTCAACGTTGTCGAGGGGCCGGAGCCTGAACTGGCGTCGAGCTCCTGCGAATGGGCGCTGAGCGAGGCCTGGATGGCAGACATGCTGGTGCTTTATCGCGCCGCGCAATGCAGCGGCCGCACCTCGCGCCTGCTTGGAAGTGCGGGTGCCCATATGGCCAGCCTCGAACTCATCGAGACCGCCTATCACGAGGATGGCAGCGCCTTCGGCAAGCTCGACGAACCGATCCGCTACGCTGATGTCATGATGTTGTTCAAGGATGGACCGGCGAAGGACGTTCAGCATCGAGCGCTCTATGGCCTCCAGCGCGAAGTGCCCAGGAGCTGCAAGGCTCGCAAGATGGATGATGTCGAGGACGGTTACGTAGTCGACGTGAGCGCGGCGATGCGCGCCCGCCAGCCGCAGGATCAGCCGCCCGCGCAATTGTGCGGTCCTTATGGATATGGCGACGATGCGAGCCTGTGGAGGGTGTTTCAGGGTCATTCCTGGTATCTCTACAGGGGGCAGGATGCCTACGAGGACATCGACTATCGCAGCCTGACCCTGCTCGAACCCGATGGCGAGGGCGGCTGGTCGCTGGTTAGCTGACGACGACCGCATGGCGAGCAAGCGAAAACCAGACTGACGATACGCAGATCGGGCATGATAATTGGTGCTCTGGTGCAGGAACATTGGGGGCCGCCATTCGAATCGAAATGACGAAGATGACGGCGGCCCCAATCCAAAATGATAGAATTGTGAGCCTATCTTCTTGCGTCCACAATCCGATGCTCGTTCGCTTCCGGCCGCTAGCTATCTGGCCGCTTCCCGAAAGAGCGAGCTCTATGCAATGCGTCTCAGTTCCAGTGACTAGAGACGGTTTGTCTGAGCAGTCGATCCGTTATCATTAGCGAATAGCCCCAAAGCGGTTGTCCGAAAGCAGGGCGATCCGCAGCACAGACCGGTGAACCCATGGTCCACCATGTTTCGCACTCAATCGTTCGAAGCGCGGCACACCGGTCGGTTTCTATATGCTCCCGCGGAACATCGTCCAGCGCGCACCAGTAATTAATACCTTCGACAAGCGAGGGGAAAAGGGAAGCGCTGCTAAAATAAATGAAAAACAGTCTTCGCCTTCGGGAAGGAGTGCGGCATTTGGGGTGTCTCCGATCAGTATTCCCTTCTGACGATGTCTTATGTTTGAGGGATGCTCGGAGATATCTTCGCGAGCCCCCGTTTCAGCGCCCCGCCATTAGCTAAACGGCGCGCAGACATCGCTTTCGCTACTTTGATCGTATTGGTTTCAAGGTACCCGATCCTTACGTCGAGAAGATCGAGCGGATCGTATCCCTCAGCCAGCGTACGCCCGAATCGTCGTGCCGGTCTTCTGCCCATCCGAGGAACACCTTCGTCGTGGGATAGTGGAACGGGACCGGCAGAATTCTGAGGCGGAAAATGGGTGCGTTAAGTTCTGCAGAGCGTAGCGGCACGATGGCGATCAGGTCGGTTGTGGCCACCACTGTTGCAAGGTCCGATGCGTTGGGCAGACTCGCAGGAGTCCTGCGTTCGATCGCTGCTGCCTTGAAGCTTCCCGACGCTCAGGCCCGAGATTTCCGTGAGAGATTGATCCCTTTTCCAATTGGCGGAGCCGAGGCCGGGTTGAACTACCCGGTGTGCCCAGGGCCAGGCGTTCAAAGTTCTCGACAGAGGTTTTATTGCGATTGACTCGCAAACGCATTCGCAGTAGCGCGCCGCCGAAAGGGGTTCTCTATGAAACGCAATGTTCTGCTCGCTTCGGCGAGTTTGTTGGTGCTCGCGCCGTCCGTCTCTCTTGCACAGGAGGCCGGTGACACAGTCGAGACCGAAGGCGACCCCACGGCACCTCCGGCCGGTACGATCATCGTGACAGGCGAGAAAATCGACCGCACGCTGCAGGAGACTGTCGCCAGCGTATCAGTCACCACTGCAGAGCAGATCGAAGAGCAGAACATCCAGACGCTGCAGGAGATATACAACCGTACGGCCAACGTGTCGGAAACCTACGGCTCTTACGGCTTCACCATCCGCGGTATGAGCAATCGCGGCGTGAGCGGAGGCGGCAATGGTGCGCTCGCCACTGTTTATATCGACGGCGCGCCGATGCCCACCACCGTGCTGCACGCCGCGCCGACCGACACCTGGGACGTTTCTCAGGTGGAAATATTCCGCGGGCCGCAATCGACGCTGCAGGGCCTCAATGCTCTGGCAGGTGCAGTCCATGTCCGCACCCGCGATCCGCAGTTCTACTGGGATGGCCGGGCACAGGTTCGCGCCACACTGGAAGAGGCCTATCAGGTCTCCGCAGCGGTCGGCGGGCCGATCGTCGACGACGAACTCGCCTTCCGTGTAAGCGCCGATTACCGCGACGAACGCGGGATCATCTACAACCCGACGCGCGACGCCTATGAAGATGATCTGTCCGCAGTGAACCTGCGCGGGAAGCTTCTCTGGCAGCCCAAAGCACTGCCCGGATTCGAAGCGAAGCTGGGCTACACGCATTACGAGCGCGACGGCGGCTACTACTATATCTATGCCGATCTCGCCGAGCCGGGTTTCTTCGACAACCGGGTAAACCGGTCCAATGTCGCGAACTTCATCAAGTCCAATGTCGAAATCGCCAGCGCCGAGTTGAGCTATGAAATCGACCCGGCCTTGACTTTGACCAGCGTGACCTCGTGGAACGACGTGGCCGAGGACGGGCAGTATGACGGCGACGGCACCGCCGAGGACCGGGCATTCGGCCTGCAGGATCGCGATTACGAGACCTTCACGCAGGAATTGCGGCTTGCCTATGATGGCGACTGGTTCAGCGGATTGCTGGGTGCGTTCTATTACAACCGCGACCAGGTGATCCAAACCGACAGCCGCACGCTGGTGCCGCTGCCGATCGAGACCGCGGTGGGCCTGCTTATGCAGGGCGGGCTCGATCAGGCGACCGCACAATATGCCGTGGACCTCTATGCGCAGGCCGTCCCGAACATCGTGGTCGACTATGCCAGCTTCGCGCCAAACAATGTGAAGACGATGGCTGTGTTCGGCGATGCCACGATATACCTGACCGATCGGCTGTCTGTGATCGCGGGCTTCCGTTACGATCACGAGGAACACAGGATCGAAGTGCAGCAAACCACCGAGTTTGCGGGCAACTATCCCGACCCCGCAAATTACGGCCCGCTGGCCCCGGCCATTGCAGGACTGAATGCAGGCGTTCAAGGGTTGGTGGACCAGGCGGGCAATTCGACGCCCGAGACCTCGCGTGAGTTCGATGCCTTTCTGCCGAAGGTCGGGCTCGACTACGAGTGGTCGCCGCGCTTCAGCACTGCCGTGACCGTTCAGCGCGGCTATCGCTCGGGCGGGACGAGCAGCAACACGGCGCGCTCGCTCGAAGTGCCCTACGATCCGGAGTTCACCTGGAACTACGAGTTCTCTTTGCGATCCGAGCCTATCGATGGTGTGCGCCTGAATGCCAACGCATTCTACATCGATTGGACCGACCAGCAGGTGAACGTCAATTTCGGACTCAACAGCTATGACTTCAACACGGTCAATGCAGGCAAATCGCATCTCTACGGCTTCGAGGTGGAATTTGCCCATGTCGTGAATTCCAGCTTCGACTGGTATGCCTCCATGGGGCACGTCCAAACCGAATTCGACGAGTTCACGGTAGACGAAGGCAATGCCACAACCGATCTCGCTGGCAGCGTGTTTGCCTATGCTCCCGAATGGACGCTGGCCGCCGGCGCCAATGTCCGCAGCGGCAATTTCATGGGCAATATCAACGCCAGCTATCGCAGCGAAGTCTATTCGACCACGGGCGTGGACCAGGATCAGCAGCGCATTTCTGATCGCACGGTGGTGAATGCAAAGCTGGGTTACGACCTCGGCAATGCGATGGTTTACGTCTTCGCCAACAACCTGCTCGATGAAAACTACATCCAGTATGTGAACTCGGTCGCGAATCAGGCGGTTCTCGGTGCCCCGCGCATCGTCGGCATCGGTCTGGAAGCTGGCTTTTGAGCGAAGCAGCCATCTGCGTGGCGATGGCCGCCCTTGCTGCCAGCGGCGGGCTTGCGCTGCGTCGTTCGTGGAGCGCGCGCGGTCAGGCAGGCCGCGGCTGGAAAGCCGGGGGCTGGCTGCTTCTGATAGCCGCCTGCTCGCTCGGCGCGACCTCGCTCGGCAGCATTCGCGGACTTTTCATTGGGCTAACCATCGCCTCGGTCGCCGTGCTGGCCGTGGTAGCCACCGGCATGGTGGTGCGTGAACCCAGGCGGGCGGGACGCAGCAAGAGCCTTGCGCCCGAACCGCTCGATCGCAAGCCGAGCTGGTGGCGCAGTGCGCTGCGCTGGCTGCTCGCCGGGCCGATCGGCATGATTGCCGCGATGGCGGTGGGCATATTCTGGTCCACGTGGGCAGGCGGCGCAGAGCATACGCGGCTGGTCATCGGCGGAATGCTGGTGCCGGTCATCTGGGGCGGAGCAATGGCATGGACGCTGGCAGATAATCGCATTCTGCGCGCCACCGCCGTCCTGGTGGGCGTGGCGGTACTGGGCTTCGGCCTCTCGATCCTGAAAGGCTTCGGATGAACGCGGAAAAACCGGCGAGCGCCAAGAGAAAACCGCTGATGGCTCGCATCCCGGCCGCCTTCGTGCAGGCCGTATTGAAGGGCCACAGCGCGCTCGGCCTCGCTTTTGCAGCGGCGATCTATGTCGTGTGTCTGTCGGGCACACTGGCGGTGTTCGTTCACGAATTTGCGGTGTGGGAGAACCCTGCGGTTGAGCAGGTCTCACAGACATCGCCCGAAACCGTCCAGCGCGCGCTCGAAAACGCGGTCGCGCAGTCGCAGGGGGAGGTGCATCACGTCCGCATTGCGATGCCGACAGCAGACCAGCCGTTCGTTTCGCTCTATGTAGATGCAGAAGCCGAACAGGCTTCGCTGGTCGCCGATGCCGAGGGAAATCTCGCTCCGCTCAGAAACGCCTGGAGCGATTTCATAATCCGGCTGCACATATTCCTGCATTTGCCGTCGGCCTGGGGCATCTTCATCGTCGGGATGACCGGCGTGGCGCTGCTATCTTCGCTGATCTCCGGCCTGTGCGCCCATCCGCGCATTTTCAGGGACGCCTTTCACCTTCGCGTCGGTGGATCGCGTCGGCTACAGGAAGCCGATCTGCACAACCGTATCGGTGTGTGGGCTCTCCCCTTCCATCTCGTCGTTTCGCTGACCGGGGCGTTCCTCGGGCTGACCACGATCATCGTCGGTGTGCTGGGAATGGCCATGTTCGATGGCGACACCGGCCGCATCTATGCGCTGTTTACTCCGCCTGAGCCGCCAGAGAACACGGCCGAGGCACCGGTTCTCGACCTAAGGCCGATGCTGGCGCGCTTGCCCGATGAAGGCGCGCTCGAGCGCATTACCGTGGAACACCCGACAGAAGCGGGCGCAGCCGCCGTGTTCGACCTCTACGACGAACAGGCGCTCGCCGGTGTCACGAGTGTCGGCATCACCCGCGGGGGCGAGGTCTATTACGAAAAGAAGATAGTAGAAGCTTCGCTTGGGGAGCGGGTATTCGGCGCGCTTGGGCCTCTACATTTTGGCTGGTTTGGTGGTGGTATCGTCAAAATCGCCTATGGCCTGCTCGGGCTGGGCCTCACTTATCTTGCGGTTGGAGGTGTGAAAATCTGGCTCGTACGCAGACGCGACAAAGGGCGGCCCGCGCCTGGCTGGGAGCGCGTATGGGCCGCCGTCGTCTGGGGCCAGCCCGTCGGCCTTGCCGTCGCAGCGCTCTGTGCGATCCTCCTGCCCGTATGGCCATACACCGCTCTCATACCCGTGTGGGGAGCGGTCTGTCTGGCCGCGCTTGCTGCGGCCGGCGCACTCTCGGCCCGTAGCCTCGCCCGGTATGGCAAAGCTGCAACCGGCGCATTGTTGCTGGTCCTCGGCGTGGCCCACGCCATACTTATGGCGGGGTTCTCGGCGGCCCTTCTAATCTGGGCGATCGATGCGGTTCTTGTGGCAGCGGGGGGCGGGTTCTTGCTTTATCTTGCCAAGAGACCGCAGAGAAATAGAGCCGCGACGCCGCCATGGTCGTAGTCGAACCGGGCAATCACCGCAGGAAGCATCGGGAGGGATTCCGGGCCAAGCCTCATAGGCGATAGGCCGACTTGGCGAGGTTGTAAGCGAGATCGCGCGCCAGTTCGGCAGCTTCCCAATCCTCGATGCGGTGCTCGGCAACCATCTGCGCAAGGAAACCGCAATCGATCCGGCGCGCCACATCATGCCTCGCCGGGATGGAAAGAAACGCCCGCGTGTCGTCGTTAAAGCCAACGGTGTTGTAGAAGCCGGCCGTTTCGGTGGTCATGGACCTGAAGCGCCGCATGCCTTCCGGGCTGTCGTGAAACCACCAAGCGGGCCCCAGCTTGAGGCTAGGGTAGTGACCCGCCAAAGGCGCCAGCTCGCGCGCATAGCTACTCTCGTCCAACGTAAAGAGGATGATCGAGAGGTCGGCATTGTTACCAAAGCGATTGAGCAGGGGTTTCAGTGCGTGAACGTAATCGGTGCGGGTCGGAATGTCCGCACCCTTGTCTCGGCCGAACTGTTCGAAAAGCTTGAGGTTGTGATTGCGGAAACTGCCAGGATGGATCTGCATGACCAGTCCGTCGTCGATGCTCATTGCGGCCATCTCGGTCAGCATGTGGCCGCGAAAGAGTTCGCAATCCGCAGCGGACGCACCGCCGAACTTTACGCGGTTGAACAAATCCCGTGCCTCTGCGTGAGACAGGTTGGCCGTTGTAGCGGTGGGATGACCATGGTCGGTCGATGTCGCGCCGAAGCCAGCAAAATAGTCGCGCCGATTGCGGTGGGCCGCGAGATATCCCGACCAGGTCATGGTATCCTCGCCGGTGAGCTCTCCCAAGCGGACGAGATTATCGGCAAATCCTTCGAATTCGGGATCGACGATTGGGTCGGGTCGATACGCGGTGATGACTTTGCCGCCCCAGCCGCTTTCACGAATTGCCTGGTGATGTGCGAGCGTGTCGAGAGGGCTTTCCGTAGTCGCGAGAACCTCCAGCCCGTAGCGGTCGAAAAGCGCGCGCGGACGGAATCCGTCCTGCTGCAATTTCTCGGTTATCGTGTCGAAATAGAAATCCGATGTCGAAGCATCCAGGCTGACTTCGATGTCGAACGCACTCGCAAACACCCAGTCAAGCCAGATGCGTGACGGCGTCGCACGGAACAAATGGTAGTTTTCCGCCAGCAGGCGCCATGATTCGCGAGGGTTTGCGCCGCTTCCCGAAATGCCAAGGTCTTCCAGCGCGATGCCCTGCGAATAGAGCATGCGGAAAAGGTAGTGATCGGGGTGGAGAAGCAATTCGGTCGCATTTCCGAACGGTTCGTTGGTCGCAAACCATTCGGGGTCGGTGTGGCCATGCGGGCTGATAATCGGAAGCTCGGCGACCTCGGCATACAATGTACGGGCGATGGACCGAACCCCTGCATCGGCAGGGAACAGTCGGTCTTCATGCAGTCGCAGCGGCATGTTCATCCTTCACGTCCTTGTATTGCCGGTCCAGCTGGCGCGGGAGAGTGTTGCGTTTGCAGACAGGCGGCAAACGATGGTAACCGGTGTCACAAGATGATTTCTGCCCTTCCGGGCCAGAAGAATCAACTCTCCACACCTGCGGAGGAAACTTGGCGGACATGAACAGCATACGACAGCCAGTTGAAGCAGATACGCAAGTGCCGAGTGCCTGGCATTGCCAACGGGACGACAGTGTGGGAATCGCGATCCGCGACCTTGTCCAAGGAGAAGATGTCGCCCTCGCAGGGGTATCCCTGCAACTCGTCGATGCCATTCCCGCGGGGCACAAGTTCGCGCTGAGGCAGCATGCGAGTGGTGCCGACGTGATCCGCTATGGATCGAAAATAGGACACGCCACCCAAGCAATCTGCGCCGGTCAGCACGTCCATTCGCACAACCTCTCTACAGCATTGTCGGGTGAGCTCGATTATGGCGCTTTCGAACCCGCCGCTCCGCGCGAAATCGAGGCCGGGTCGCTGGGTGATTGGCGGGGGTATCGCCGCGAAGATGGGCGATTTGCAACCCGCAATGAAATCTGGATTCTGCCGACGGTGGGCTGCGTTGCCCCGCTGGTGGAAATGGTGGCGAGGGAAGCTGCCGAAGCTCATCGAGGGAAACTCGACGGAATCGTGGGGTTCGGCCATCCACATGGGTGTTCGCAATTGGGCGACGATCTCTCCGGGACGAGAGCAGTCCTCGCCGCGCTGTGCGACAATCCCAATGCGGGCGCGGTCGTGCTGGTGGGATTGGGGTGCGAAAGCAATCAGCTCGACGATCTGGTCGAACTGGTACCGGCGCGAAGCCGTGCCAAATTGCGCACCATGCGCGCGCAGGAGGCGGGCGACGAACGTGCGGAATTGCTCGCGATCATCGGGGAGCTGGTGGAAATGCTGGCTCCGCTGGAACGTAAGAAAGCGCCAGCGAGCGCGCTGACGGTGGGGCTGAAGTGTGGAGGATCGGACGCGCTCTCGGGCCTGACAGCTAACCCCTTGCTCGGCCGTTTCAGCGACAGCCTGGCAGCGTCGGACGGGAAACTGATTCTGACCGAGATTCCTGAAGTGTTTGGGGCCGAAGATGCTTTGCTAGCCCGTTCCGTATCGGCTGAAGTCTTCTCCGCTGCGGGCGAACTGGTGAACCGGTTCAAGCGCTATTTTCTTGAGCAGGGCCTACCTGTTTCGGAAAACCCTTCGCCTGGGAATATCGCTGGCGGGATCACCACGCTCGAGGAAAAGTCGCTCGGCGCAGTGCAGAAGGGCGGAAGGGCACCGTTGGTCGATGTGATCGATTACGGCGAGACCGCCAAGCTCGCAGGCCTGACCCTGCTCGAAGCGCCGGGGAACGACGCCGTTTCCTCAACCGCGCTGGCTGCAGCGGGCGCGACCATGATTCTGTTTACGACCGGCCGCGGAACACCGCTCGGTTTCCCCGTGCCGACCATCAAGGTATCATCGAATTCGCGGCTGGCAGCTTCGAAGCCGGGCTGGATCGATTTCGATGCAGGGCGTGTGCTAACCGAAGGAAAAGACGCGATCGATCATGCCTTCGCTGACTATCTGAATGCGGTGGCCGGAGGGCGACCGACGCAGGCCGAGCGTACCGGTCACCGTGTCATTTCCATATGGAAGCGCGGCGTCACGCTTTGACTACCCTGCAAAAATCGACGGCAGCCAGAGCGACAGCGAGGGTACGAAGCTGATGATAACCAGCGCTGCGACCAGAGTAAGGTAAAACGGCCAGATCGTCTTCACGAGCGAAGTCACCGCAATCTTACCCACGGCAGACCCCACGAACAGAACCGACCCGACCGGCGGTGTGACGAGGCCAATGCCCAAGTTCAGCATCATGATGATACCGAAGTGGACCGGATCGATGCCGACCCCCATCGCCACTGGCAGGAAGATCGGCGTGGTAATCACGATGAGCGGCGCCATGTCCATGAATGTGCCGAGAGCCAGCAGCATCAGGTTGATGATGATCAGGGTCAGTATCGGATTGTCCGTCATCACGCCGATCAGCGCGCCCAAGGACGCCGGTACCTCAAGCAATGCCAGCGCGAAGCCGAAGGCGGTGGCCGCCGCGATGATGAAGAGCACCATCGATGCCGTGCGGACCGACTTCGCCGCCGCCTCCCACATGCCTTTCCAGCCGAGGCTGCGATAAACGAAGGTGCCGATCAGCATCGTGTAGATCACGGCGATCGCCGAACTTTCGGTCGGCGTGAAAAAACCGCTCAGGATACCGCCCATGATTATGACAGCGGTCATGAGACCGGGGATGGCATAGGCGGTTGCGAGGATGAACTCGCGCCAGCCGGGGAAGCGACCGGTTGGCAGCTTGCGCCTGCGTGCGACGAGCCAGGCAACCAGCATGAGCATAATGCCGGTCAGCACGCCAGGAATAACGCCTGCGAGGAACAGGTCGCCGATCGAGACCCCGATGCCCGATGCGGCGGAGTAGATGATCATGTTGTGCGACGGCGGGATCAACAGCCCCACGATGGCGGCGGTGACGGTGACGTTGACCGCGTAGTCGCCGGGATAACCCTTTTCCTTCATCAGCGGGACCATCGTCGATCCGATGGCCGACGCACTTGCGATCGCCGAACCCGAAACGGCGCCGAACATCATCGACGCACCGACATCCACGATGCCAAGGCCGCCCCGGACACGGCCAACTGCTGCATCGGCGACCCGTACAAGCCGTTCGGCGATGCCCGCACGATACATGAGATCGCCGGCGAAGATGAAGAACGGGATTGCCATGAGGGTGAAGACGCTGATGCCCGAAGCCACTCTCTGCACCGCGACGATCGGTGGTATGTCCATCGTCAGGAAGCAGGCGAGCGCTGCGGCCAGCAGCGAAAAGGCGACCGGCACCCCGAGGATGAGCAGGAGGAAGAGCACGCCGAAAAGGACCAGCAGTTCCATTATTCAACTCCCGCTTCGCGCGCGTGGTGACCCGGCTGACGACCTGTGAGCATTTGCGGCAAGGCAAACAGCGCCATCAGCACGCCGGATAATGGCAGGGGGATGTATGCGACCGCCCGGCTTATCCCGAGCGAAGGCACAACGTTAGAACGGACGGCCCAGCAAAGCTGGACACCGTAGATCAGCAGGACCAGGCCGACGATAACGATGATCGTCGCCACGACCCGCAATAGAGGCCGTGCCCGCTCGCCGAATTTCTCCTCAAGCAGGGCGATGCGAATGTGAAACCCTTCGTAGACGCCGGCAGCCGCTGCAAACATGACATACCAGATCATCAGGATCAGCGATGCCTGCTCGGTCCATGAAGGGCTGGAATTGAGCACGAAGCGACCGAAAACCTGCCATCCGATGATAGCCGTCATTGCAAGCAATCCGACCGAGCCGAACGCAATCAAAATGCGCGAAATGAAAGCAGCCATAATTACCCTTCCTTCATCTCGAGGATGCGCTGGACGATACGTTGCTGCGCAGGAGTGGTAATGAACTGATCCCAGACCGGGCGCATGAGGCCCGCGAAGGGTTGGGTATCGACTTCGTTCACTTCCACACTGGAGGCGGCCACCGCCGCCTTCGCTTCATCGACGCGGACGTCCCATAGCCGTCTCATTTCGATAACCGAGGCCTTGGCCGCCTCACGCACGAGTGTCTGGTCGTCAGGCGGCAGGCGATCCCAACTGGCCTTGCTCATCACAAGCGCTTCGGGCGTGAGCAGATGCTGCGTGAGGCTAAGGTAATTGGCCACTTCGTAATGACGCTCACCCACAAAAGTCGGCCAGTTGTTCTCCGCACCATCGATCACCCCTTGGGCGAGTGACTGGTAGATCTCGCCGAAGGAGATCGGAACGGCGTTGGCACCGAGCGCATTGACCATCGAGATATAGAGGTCCGACGCCGGAACGCGGATCTTGAGGCCCTGCATGTCGCGCGGTGTTTCGATCGGACGACGGACATTGTAGAAGCTGCGCGCCCCGGAATCGTAAATGCACAGGCCGACGAGCTTGTGCGGTTCGAGCGACGCCATCACCTCGTCACCCACTTCGCTGTCGACCACCCGGCGCATGTGCGAGACAGAATCGAACACGAAGGGCAGACAGAACGGCAAAGTCATCGGTTCGATGCTGTTGAGCGGAGCGAAGTTGACCCGGTTGAGGTCGATGCCGCCGAAGCTGGTGATCTCCAGCGTATCGGTTTCGCTGCCCAGCTGACCGCCGGCGAAGACCTTGATGCCAAGCCTGCCGCCGGTCTTCCGTTCGAGATAGCGACCCATGAATTCGACGGCGCGCACCGTCGGGTAATCGCCGGGATGCGCATCCGCCCCGGTCAACAGGCCCGACATGACCGGTTTGCACGCAGGAAGCAGCGTGCTGGCCCCGATCACGAGCGATCCGGCCATAACGGATCTCCTCGACAGAAGGGCGGTTGGCTTCTTGAATTCTCGGCTCGTCCCCATGGTGCGTTCAGTCGTCCAGCGCTGTGAATTTGAAGTTGCGAAATTTCGCCTGGCCGGGACCGGCAGCATAAAGGCCCGGGCGCAGCATGAGAAAATCGCCGCGGACATTATGGTGATACCCGGAAACCTCCATACCCCGGTCAAACCGGTGCCAGGTGCGCCCGCTGTCGCTGCTGGTGTCGTACACCACGATGTGCCTCCGATTGGTCACGCGCATCCTCATGCGGGAGCCGTGCGGGTTCGCGGGGCGTGCGCGCTCGCGACCGTACTGGTGCGTCACAAACCGATCCTTATCGAAGCCCAGTCCGCAATAGAGTTTGTCGTCGTAGAACAGGACAAGACCGGCAGTACCACCTGGAGCCAGTTCGACATCGCATTCGAACCGGTATGATCGGTCACCCGCGGTCAGCAAGAGCGGCGACCCGCTGGATGGGGCCGAGCCCTTGCCGGCGAAGTGCAAGATGCCATCGCCGCTTTCGATCCGGCCAGCCTCTTCCTCGGTCGGCTTGAAGAATGCCCATTTTCTGCCGAGAGCGAGGGGGCCCATGAAATCGTCGGACAGAGCCATGCCGTGTGGCACCGCCGTTCCTCCGCCAGGCTTTGCGATGGGGGAGGAAAGGTCACCCCCCGTCATGCGAAACCAGCCGTCGGGCGTGAACTCGACCGGATCGAGCAGGCACTGGCGGCCAAGCGTCCAATATCCGTTTTCATATCCATGATAGAACGACCACCAACTGCCGTCGGGAGCCTCGACGAGAGATGCATGGCCGCGCGACCACCATGCCTCGTCGATACTGGTCGTGCGCACCAGCGGATTGGCAGGATGATGCTCCCACGGTCCATGAAGCGATCGGGATCGTGCCGCGATGACCATGTGGCCGGTCGGCGGGCCCGCGGTCCCGCCGACTGCGGTAATCATGTAGTACCAGCCATTGATGAAGTGGATTTTCGGGCCTTCGGGTGAGAAACCCTCGACGATCCAGTCGGATGGATAGCGCCACGGGTCGTAGACATGTTCGACCTCGCCCACGATAGAGAGGTTGTCGTCCGACAGGCGCACCCGGTCGCCGCCGGAAAGGAACAGCCAGCGGCTGCCATCTTCCGCGACTGCGTGACAGGGGTCGATATGCTTGTGCAGGCCCAGCGGAACAGGGTCGCTCCACGGCCCGATGATGTTGTCGGCCCAGGCCACGAAAATGTCGTTGTCGGGCTGTGCCTTCACCGGAATGTAAAGAAGGTAACGTCCCTTGTCCTTATGGAGGCTGGGGGCCCACACAGCCCCGATATTGCGGGTAAGCGCCGCTTCAAGCGGCTGCCAGTTCACCAGGTCGCGCGAATGCCAGATGGTCAGTCCGGGATATGCATCGAAGGTGGAGAAGGTCATGTAATAATCTTCGCCGTCCTTTAGGATCGCCGGGTCGGGCCGATCTCCCGAGACAACGGGGTTGAGGAAGGTACCGTCCCCTTGGTCCGGAATGCGCTGGTTATCGTAGCCTCGGCGATAGCTGCGTGCTTCGGATCGCTCGACACGCTCCTGCTCGGCCGCGCGGAGGGAAAAGGGCACCAGCGATCCCACACCGGCGGCACCCGCGCCTAGCAGCATGTGCCTGCGATGAATTTTCATAAGAAGCTTCTCGTTCGCGCCCACGCGAGCCAGAGATCGGGCCAAGCTTCCACCGGTTTGCCGATTGCCTTGCGCAGCCCGAAACCATGGCCGCCATGTTCGAACAGATGCGTCTCGACCGAAATCCCTTGCGCTTTGAGCGCGGCGCGCAAAAGCACGCTGTTCTCCACGGGGACCGCGTCGTCGTCTTCAGCGTGCAGAAGGAAGAACGGAGGCGCATCCGCGGGCACATTGCGGTCGGGCGAATGCGCTTCTTCGAGGGCTGCGCCCGCATCGGCGCCGATCAGCAAGTCGCGCGATCCTGCATGGGCCACGCCCGGCGTCATGCTGATGACCGGGTAGATCGGTGCCGCACAAAAGGGTTTCGCCGAAAGCGCGTCCGCCGCGTCGACCGGCGTATAGGTTTTTAAAGCGAAACGTGTCGCTAGATCAGCACACAAGTGCCCCCCGGCCGAAAAGCCCATCGCGGCAACCCGCTCAGGCTCGATCGCGTAGTCGCGCGCACGATGCCGGATCAGGCGCATGGCGCGCTGGGCGTCGCTCAACGCCACGTCGGGGCCGGCCTCCCATCCATCGCCCGGCAGGCGATAGAAAAGTACGAAGGCGGTAACGCCGCGAGCTGCCAGCCAGCGGCCCATCTCGTATCCCTCCTTGTCGACCACTACGTGCTTGTAGCCGCCTCCGGGGGTCAGCAGCACGGCTGCACCATTGGGTCGGGCAGGGCGGAAGACGACCATGCGGGGTGTAGCGATGCCCGAAACCGCACGGTCGGTGACCAGTCGATCTGACGATCGCTCTACGGTCCGTTCCACCGGCGGTGAGTCCGGCAAGCCGGGGGCACCATCTGGCCACAGGTCGATCGTCTCGGTCGGCTGCGGCAGACCGGGCGGAAGTTCGTCCGGCGCAACCGGCGGGAGTGTCTGACCAGATGCCCGGCCGATTGGCAGGAGTGACAACAGGAAGCCTGCGGCGAGTAGTGATCTTCGATCGCTTCTCATGCCGCAGGCTCCTGCCCGTTCAACCGATGTGTCAAAGTTCTACGCGAACACCAGCCATGACAATCCGGCCGAAGTGGTTGTTCTCATAGTTCCGGCGGGTGGGATCGTCGGTCCAGCGATAGCGGTAATCGTCGGTCAGGTTGTTACCGTCGAGCGTCAGCTCGAGATAGTCGGTAACCCTGTAACGGATCGCTGCATCGAGGTTGAAGGATTCCCCGAACCCTTCGAGGAAGTTCCCGTTGCCGCTGTTACCGGTGTTGTAATCGCTGCGATAGGCACCGGAAACGCGGACCGAGAGCCTGCCGTCATCAAAGTACACCGTGCCGTTGGCAGAATACTTCGAGACGCCGGGGAACGTTGTTTCGATGATCGTTCCGCCGAAATTAACATCCTGATTACTGTCGACGTAGGTCAGGTTTCCGAGAACACCGAAGTCGGCAAGCATGCCTGACGTGAAGGCGGAAAACGGCAAGTTTACGCCCAGTTCGGCGCCCTTGATCGTCGCGCCTTCGCCATTGCCCACCGCACGGAACTCAAACTGACGATTGGGATCCGTGCCATTGACGATCGCGTCGTACGCAGGCGTGCCAGATGTCAGCAGCGACGTGGGAAGCCCGCTCTGGGCATAAGTGATCTGCGTGGAACTCGAGACGGGGAAGCTCTCGATATCCTTGACGAAACCGGCCAACGAGATGATCGCTCCGGGAGCGAAGTACCACTCCAGCGAAACGTCGTAGTTCCACGCACGATACGGATCGAGGAATGGATTACCGCTCGAAATGCGGAAGTTGAATTCGTCGACCGAACCGCCAGGGGTCAGCGAACCGAGGGTCGGCCGAGTGATGACCCGCGACACGGCGGTACGAACCATGAAATTGTCGGCCGGGAAGACGTTGATGTTAACGGCCGGTAACATATCGTCGTAAGATCGCTCGACGCTTACGAATTGCCCGCTGTTGAAACCCTGCGATATCTGGTCGGTATGGGCGTAGCGCACACCGAAGTTGCCGGTCACACGAACGCTCGTATCGAGTTCGAAATCGGTCTGGAAGAAACCACCCTTAACTTCTTCGGTAACGCCGCGCTCATCGCCCTCACGGGTTACGGCCGGGATGCCATAGAGGTCGAGAAAGGCTGTTGCCGCGCCGAGATCAGGCACGATCCAGGCATTGGTATTGCCGCTGGGCTGTCCGGCATTGCCGAGTTCGAACAGTTGGGCCAGATCTGCCGTCACCGGTGCGCCGTATGTGCCAGGAGCACACGCGAAGGCCGAACAGTACTGGCTGTCACGACGGGCGCTGGTCGTGAAGAATTCGAACTTACGATAGAATGGGCCAGCCGAAATGCGTAACCCATCGACAGGTGCGTATTCGAGATCCAGTTTGATAGTGCGGAACTTGTTATTGACCATACTGGGCCGGTCGCGAAACTCGGCGAGCTGGAAGTTCGTCGGATCGGTAACGTCCGTTCCAAACGCCAGCAAGGGGAAGGCCATGTCGGTGTAGTCATAGCTATAGGAGCCATCGCGATCATCGAAGATGATCGTCGTTTCCACCGGGATTTGAGCGTCGGATTCCGAGAATCCTCCCAAGAGGCGAGCAGTGAAGAAGTCTCCGAAACGCTGCTCGAGCCGACCCGAAATCTGGTAAAAATCGGTTTCGCTCTCGCGGTGATAGCGTTCGTTGCGGATCCATGCGTTCTCCAGATCGGCGCTGATGAGGTTGTTGTCCCCATCGATCTGATAATTGGTGACGTCGATGGTATCTTCGTTCGAACGAAGGAGCACTTCGCCCCAGTATTCGTCGCGATCTTCCTTGAAGTTCGAATAGAGCCCGCTGATCTCGATGTCCGTACTGTCGGTCGGGCGGAACTGGATGGCCGCCGTCGCACCAAGTCGCTCGCGCTCGTGATTGACCAGGCCGTAGCGCGGAATACGCGGATGGAACGCGTCCGCTACCTCCAGACAGCCGGCGTCGGCTGGATTGGCGGCACAGTCGACACCGTCGACCGAATTGAACTCGGCCTGCGCCCAGCGAACAGTATTGTTGCCAAGCTCGGGAGTTTCGTACTTGGTCCATGCGACTGAGGCCGAGGCACCGAAGGTTTCGTCAGGATTGTTCCATGCAACCAACCCGGCAACGCGCGGTGCAAGGTCTTCGTTGAGGTCGTTGTACCGGGCCTGCGCTGAGGCGACGAGCTTCAAGCCTGCGCCATAGGCCAGTGGATTACCCGTGTTGAGATCGATGACCGCGCCCAGCGAGCCTTCGTCTAGCTGGGAAGAGGCGGTCTTGTGGACGACGATCGAATTGAACAGTTCCGATGCGAAGACGTTGAAATCGAATGCGCGATCGCGGTTCGAGGATGCGCCATCGACCGAGGTCGCGATGGTCTCCATGCCATTCACTCGGACCCTGGTGAACTGCGCACCGAGCCCGCGAACGGTGATCTGGCGGCCTTCGCCTGCATCGCGTTCGATCGCTACGCCCGGAATGCGCTGGAGCGATTCGGCGAGGTTCGTATCGGGGAACTTCCCGATGTCTTCCGCCACGATGACGTCGACCTGGCCAACCGCCTCGCGCTTTGCCTGGACTGCAGCGTTGAGGGATTCCCTGAAGCCGGAAACAATGATGACGTTCTCGTCTTCGACGACTTCGTCGCTTATCGTTGCGGCATCCGGGTCGCCAGTTCCGTTTTCTTGCGCGAAAGCCGCCGTGGGCATGGCCATCGCGGTACTCGCAAGAAGAGCATATTTTGCTCCAGACAGAAGAACACGCATTTCAAACTCCTCCCAAATGGCACCGGTGTCTTTTAGGAGGGCACGGCAACTGGAAGTTGCGGCGTGACAGCCTCAGACACTCCTGCATTCCCTGACCCGGTTTTTGGTAACCGGTGTCATATCTTCTTGCATGCCATCTGACGCGGTGTCAAGAAGCTTGTCGGAGAGAGGATATCGTCATGAAGCAACTGTTGCTAAAATTCGCACTTTTCATAGCATTTTCGACGTCAGCGAGCGCCCAACCGCCTGATCCGACCGTCGGTGGTGCCGGTGGGGATGTAATTCGCGTCACGACTTTGGAGAAGGAGGGGCCGGGCAGCCTTGCCGAGGCTTTGGCAACACCCGGGCCCCGAATCATCGTGTTCGAGGTGGGTGGTGTCATCGATCTTGAACGATCGAGCCTGGCTATCGCTGAGCCATTCGTCACCATTGCCGGGCAGACTGCCCCCTCGCCGGGCATCACGCTCATCCGAGGGGGGATCGACGTCAATACCCACGACGTAAAATTGCAGCACCTGCGCGTCGTCGTCGGCGCCGACGGGCTCCCCAAGCGCCACGGGTGGGAGGCAGACGCATTCTCTACCCGCTCGGCACAAAGGGTACTGGTGGAGAATAACAGTTTCTTCTGGGCGATCGACGAGAATATGTCGGCATCCGGCCCGCGCTTCACCGGCGATACGGTGGAAGAATGGCGCGAAGGCACCAGCCGTGACATCGTATTCCGGCTCAATCTCGCTGCAGAAGGCTTGGCGGATTCGACGCATCCCAAGGGCGAGCATTCCAAGGGATCCCTGATCCACGACAATGCCACGGGGATCGTGTTCGAGCGCAATATCTGGGCCCATAATGTGGAGCGCTCGCCTCTGCTCAAGGGCGGCGCGCAGGCGCTGATGATAAACAATCTGATCTACGATCCGCAGTTGCGCGCGGTCCACTACAACCTGATGGACCTGGAGTGGGCAGGGCACGTACCCGTGGACGGCGAACTGACCGCAATCGGCAACGTGATGCGTGGTGGCAACAGCACCGACGAAGGGCTTCCGTTTCTGATGATCGGCGGCGTTGGCGATCTGTTATACTACGGCCGAGACAACATCGCGGTCGATCGGTTCGGCAACGAACTGCCCATGTTCGGCCGCTATGGCGTGACCGATGCCGAGATCGTCGTGCGGGACGAACCGCTGGCTGACCTGTCTGGCTACGAGATCATGCCTGCCAAGGATGTGGAAACCACATTGCTCGCGACTGCTGGCGCGCGTCCGTGGGACCGCAGCGAAATGGAGACGCGCGTGCTGTTCTTCATCGCCGAGGGGAGGGGCGAAGTCCTCGATTCGGAAGATGAGGTCGGCGGCTATCCGACTTTCGAAGCGACGACGGCCCGGTTTGACGAGAGCGCATGGGATCTCTCGACACTAACGCCCAAGTCAGGATCTTGGCCTGGACAGAAGGAAGGTGCGCAAGAGCATCTCTCGCCGCGCGATCGTGCAATGCGGTCAACCGCAAGATGAGGCGGTCTGCCGGACTTGCCGCGGGCCTGCTCTCGGCAAGCTGCGCTGGGGCGGACCTGCCTTCTGCGACAGTCCCGCCGATGGTTGTGGTGAGCGAAGACGATGTGATGGTGCGTGAAGCACCACCGCACGGCGCCATCGGAATGTCCACCGCCTACCGCATTAGCGACGCTGCGCCGCAACCGCGCAAAATGGAGTTTCGCCGCCGAGTCCTGGATCCGGGGGCTGCGGTCGGCGAACATCCGATTTCGCATGACGAAGTCTATTACGTCACCGCAGGTCGCGGGGTGGTAATCTCAGACGGAGTGGAGGCGGAACTCGCCCCGGGTATGGCGGCCTATCTGTATGAAGGCTCCATCGTCGGGATCAAGCAGGTCGGGACGGAACCTCTTTCGATCATCATCTCTTACCCGGTTGCCAGCAAGGACTAGCCAAGCTCAGGGGCGGATTATCGAACGGATTGACGGTTCCGCCTTTACCACTTCGGCCGCCACGACCGATGCGAAAAGTTTGGCCCCGTACTCGCCAAGATGCGTGTAGTCGAAACGCGAGTTCATCTTGGCGATGCGCAGGTCCTCGGGCGTGTCCGGCAGATCGGGGCGTCCCGTTTCCGCAGGCAGCGTTTCGCCATCTATCGCAGCCGCTGCCGACACTTCGGGGCTGGCCGGACGTTCGGCCATCATGTTCTGGACCGACGGGCCGAGCGCTTGGACTATCGTCCGGCTGCGCTCGTTGAGATCGACCAGCGGCGTACCGGTCTCTTCTGCGATCCGGCGCACTACGTCGGCCCATGGGTCCAGATCGCGGACCACTTCACCATCTTCGAAGAGGCGACGGGTAAGCGGGGTGAAAAGGATTGGAGTTGCTCTGGCCGCACGGATTTCCTCGACGTAACGACGCATGTTTTCAGGAAATTCAATTTCGAGATCGGTTGATCGTCCGGGCTTGCCCGGTTGGTCATTATGACCGAATCCGATGAGGACAAAGACTTCGCGATAGCCTTCCACCTGCATTTCGCGCTGGGCCACGTCCCAAAGCCCCTCCGCCCGGAACGACCCGCTGCTTCTGCCATTGCGAGCGAGGTTCAGGCAGGCGGTGGGGTGGGTGGTATGATGGGCGCAGAACATCGGCCCCCAGCCGTTCCCGGTTGCAGTGGTCGAATCGCCAACCAGGATGATCTTGTTGATGCTTTCGATGGAGCCGGTTGGGGCTTGGGCAGGCGGGGCCGGAGTTTGCGTTTGAGCTGAGGCAAGGCTTGCCAGGCAAGACGCCGCAATACCCGCAAGTACAAGATGACGATGGCCCACGTATCAACTCCCCGGTTGGATGTACGGGCCCGTGGCCCATAGCTCGCGCTCCCACTGCCGGGGATCGCTTCGTAGCTCGGTCCGGTCCTGACCGATAAACAGCGTATCGCGAGACGGCAGCTCGTAAGACGACCAGCGCGTCAGGCCCGGTCTTCCTTTATGCGCCATGCCCGCAAAGGCCGCGATCATCGTCTCGCTGATTTCCCGCGCGCGCTTGTCGGTGCCAGAATAGCTGCCCGGAGCGTCCAGTGTGCCGAAAACATAGGGCAGATCATCAGTATGGGCCGCGCCGCGACCCGGATCGAGCGGGCTCTCGCGATCCAACTGGTAGACCCATGTCGCCCGAGCGCCTGCTTCCGCACGCCGGTCCGCTTCGATGACTTGCCCCGGCCAGCTTCGCCCGGCGGTCGTCGCGGCGTAGAATACTTCTTCCGCGCTCCATTGCGGGAATTGGGAGCGGTACTGTGAAACAACCCAGTCGGGTCGCAGGTCGATCTTGATCTGCGGTGCGAGTCGCTGGGCGATGTTGGACCAGTCGAGGCCTTGCACAACGGGCCCGTCCGGCCGGATGAAGGCGCGTGTCTCGTCGCTCGTATTGCCCAGAATCATCGGCAGTTGCAGCGACTGCGGAGCCGCATCGGGCCAGAAGGGATGGCGATGCAAATGGACCATATCGAGCACGGGGCCGAAATAGATTCCGCCGCCCAGCACCGGGTCGATTGCTGACAGACCCTCGACGAGCCGTTCGTACGGCAATGTCAACAGCGCGGCGGCATCGTTCTCGCCTAGGCCGAGCTCGCTCATCAAGGCGCGAGTGCGTTGCAGGGCATTGCCCGGGCCTTGTGCGGTGACCTGCTGGCCGCTCATCGTGGCCGCGGAATGGAACAGGCCGCTTGCCTCGGGCATCGCCATGAGGGTCGCGATCTTGGCTCCCCCTCCGGACTGGCCGAACACCATTACCCGGCCCGGGTCACCGCCGAATGCGCCGATATGGTCGCGTATCCATTCCAGTGCGCAGATAAGGTCGAGCTGTCCGGCATTGCCGCTGTGAATAAATCTCTCGCCGAAAGGAGAAAGCCATCCATAACCGAACAGGTTGATTCGATGGTTGACGCTGACGACCACGACATCGCCTTCAGCGGCGAGGTGAGGGCCTTGCGTTATCGGATCTGTGACGGACCCCCAATTATAAGCGCCGCCATGGAAATAGACCATCACTGGGCGTCGCACGTCCGGGCGCGGATCCGCCGACCAGATATTGAGGAAGAGACAATCCTCGCTCATTTCCGGCGTCATGGGATTGCGCTGAGGGCACAGAGGGCCGAATTGAGTGGCAGGTGTCTCGCTGTCAGGCAAAGGCTCGCGGATCGGTTTGTCGAACCGCTGCGCGCGGGCATATCGAATGCCCCGGAAGGCGGGAGTTCCGCGGTCGATGACACCACGATAATTCAATGCACGCGGATCGGATTGGCCCGCTGCAGCGCCGATTGCGGGCGAACCCAGAAACGCAGCGCCGGCCAACGCACCGCCGATGGCGCCGCGCCGCGTGATTCCCTTACCTGCTGACATCGGACCCGGCCGGATCGAAGGTCTCCAGATCGTTACGGGTGACGCCGATGCTGTCACCCGGGACACCGTGCTTCATCGCCGCCAGAGCCAACCCGGTCTTGGCCATGTCCTGAGCCGAGGCATCTTCGAGCCAACGTAGCAGCACGCCCGCAGCAAATGCATCGCCCGTTCCGATGCGATCGACGATCGGTGCGATGCGGACTTCGTCGGTTTGCCAGTGGCTTTCCCGCAAATCGACACGTGCCGCCAGTCGGTTCGCGGTTGCGCTTTCCATATGGCGGGCTGTCGAAGCTATTACCTCAAGTTTCGGGAACGTGCCGAACGCGGCCTCGGCGGCTTCACGCCGACGGTCGGGACCATCGCCCGAAAAGGTCGTGCCCAGCAATAGGGAGATGTCGCGATGGTTGCCGATGAGGATGTGCGCTTCGCCGACCAGTTCGGTCAGAATTGCGCGTGGATCGCTGTCCCACGCGTCCCACAGGTTGGCGCGGTAATTGCCGTCGAAGCAAATGGGCACTTCGGCATTGTTCGCTGCAGCAATCGCTCCGCGCGCCAGTTCGACCCCGGCATGGCCGAGAGCGGGCGTAATTCCCGACAGATGCAATAGTGATGCGCCCTTCAGCGCAGCTTTAAAGTCGAACGACTCTGGCGAACTTTCCGCGAACGAGCTTCCCGCACGATCGTAGGTTACCCGCCCGCCGATCGGGCCACTTGGCGGTTCAAAGAAATAGAGGCCGATGCGGCCCTCGCCCTGTTCGATAAACTTGCAATCGACTCCTGCGAAACGAAGCTGCCCGATTGCCCGTCGCGCCAAGGGGTTGTCGGGCAGGGCGGTCACCATGCGCGCAGGCCAGTCAAGACTGGCTAGCGCGACCGCTACATTTGCCTCTGCTCCGCCGACCGCCACCTCGAGATAATTCGCCGATGCCAATGGCGTACCGGGGCGCGGCGACAGGCGCAGCAGCATTTCGCCGAAGCAGACGACCGGCTTCGGTCCTGGCTCGGTGCTCACCGCGCGAGCCATCCGCCATCGACTGCCAGAACATGGCCCTGGACGTAATCCGCCGCCGTACTCGCGAGGAATACTGCAGCTCCGCCGATATCGGCCGGATCGCCCCAACGCCCTTCGGGGATGCGTTCCAGTATCTGGCGGTTGCGCGTTTCGTCTGCCTGCAGCGCGGCCGTGTTGTTGGTGGCGATATAGCCCGGGGCGATGGCGTTGGTGTTGATGCCCTTGGGCGCCCATTCGTTCGCCATCAGCTTGGTCAGCCCGCCCACACCGCTCTTGCTGGCAGTGTAACTTGGAACCCGAATGCCACCTTGGAAGGTGAGCATGGAAGCGATGTTGATGATCTTGCCGCGCGCACCCGTCTGGCCGGCCCAGCCGACCATGTGGCGGGCGACCGCCTGGCTGAGGAAGAACAGGACCTTGAGGTTTACCTCCATCACCGCGTCCCAGTCCTCCTCCGAGAAGTCGAGTGCGTCGGCACGGCGGATGATCCCAGCATTGTTCACGAGGATGTCGATCCGGCCAAGTGCGGCAATCGCCTCGTCGACGATCCGCTGGCACGGTTCGATCGAGGATAGATCAGCCATGATGACATGCGCCCGGACGCCCTCCGCCTCGACGAGTTCGCGTGTTTCGGACGGGTCGCGCCGGGCAACAAGCGCCACATCGGCCCCTGCTTTGGCCAGCGCCACGGCGATACCCTGGCCGATGCCCGTGTTTGCTCCCGTAACGAGCGCGACCTTTCCGGTCAGATCGAATGCTCCGGTAGCCATAGATCAATTCTCCCGATCGCAATCAAAGCCCGCGCAGGTAATCGCTGATGCTCTCATCTTTCGAGTTGGCATAGAAGAGCTCGGAGAATTTCTCGCCCGCGATTGCGCTCTTCAACAGGTCCTGATCCACCGCCTTCAGAACCGTCAGCATGTCATGGCAGGTCTTCGATTTCAGATCCGCGAGCACGCCACGGTTTTTCTTCATGATTGCCGCGCGTTCTTTGGGATAGCCGACACCGCTTTCACCTTCGAAAAGTTTGCGATAGCAATCCTGAAGATTGAGCTCGGCGGCCCAGCCGAAGCCTTTGGCGTAGGGCATGGCGATGGCATTGCCGTCATTGATCTGGGCGAACAGGAACGCGTCGGTCGGGTCGATCACCAACCCGCAGAACACGCCCGGCATGGCATTGGCGGCGAGCATCGAGCCCGAGCCAGTGCCGCAGCCGGTCACCACGAAGTCGGCAGCGCCCGAATTGAGCAGAATGCCGGTCAGCAAGCCGACCATGGGATAGGTCACCTGCGCCTCGTCGTCGGCGGTGTACATCCCGTAATTGTGCACTTCGTGGCCAAGGGGCTCGGCAACGGACGTAAGCGCGTCGTGAATGATGCCGTTCTTCGCAGCTTGGCTATTCTCGTTAATCAACGCGATTTTCATAGAGTATCCTCGTTTCAGTAGAGATTTGTTTCGTTTTCAGTGGCCCTCGATCTCGACGTGAGGAAACCGGTGTCATTACGGTATGTAGACCGAATCGGAACTGCATTTCAACCTTGCGCTTCAACTTCCGTCGGTTGGCGGAGCAACGGAGTCCCTGGTCACAAGACGGGCGGGGAAGGTTGATGGCAGCGCACCCTCGGACCCGGGATCGATCAATTTCAGCGCGGCGGACTTGGCCATTTCGCGGATCGGCCAACCGACGGTCGTCATCGGAGGCCAGATATGAGCGGCGATCGGGGAGTTGTCGAAGCCGACGATCGATAATTGCTCCGGCACCTTAAGTCCGCGCTCTCTGGCCGCATGATAGGCCCCTGCCGCCATTTCGTCGTTACTGGCGAAAATTGCCGTTATCTTTGGTTCCCCCGCCAGAAGCCTGGTCGCTGCCTCGATCCCAGAGTTGAACCGATAACTGCCTTGCGCGCTGGCACCTTCCGGCACCTCCAGGCCGTGACGTTTCATCGCCGCCATGAAACCTTCGCGCCGTTCGTCGGCAGACCGAAATCCCGACGGCCCCTCGATAATTCCGATCCGTCGATGGCCAATCTCAACCAGATAATCGATCACGGATTCCACCATTTCGCGATCGTTCGACTGTACGAGATGCTCGGCTTCGTCGAGCGCGGCCGAACCCATCCTCACGTAACCGCAACCCATGTCGCGACAGAGTTTCGCCAATTCGTCATTTTCGGAGATAGGCGGCAAAAGAAGCACGCCGTACAGCCTCTGCAGCTCGAGGAAGCTACGGATATCTTCGAGCATGTCTGGCGAATGGCGATCGACCGGGCGCACCACGAGGGCGAACTCGGTATCGCGTATCGCGTCGAGCACGCCTTCCTGAAAGTTCAGTACGGTCTGCGCATTTGGATTGTCGTGCAGCAAACCTAGCAGGAAATTGCGTCGCAGGGCGAGAGCCCGAGCTTGCGGATTGGGCGTATAGCCAAGCTCTGCAATGACCTTCTGCACCTTTTGAAGGGTCGCTTCCTTGAGCAGCGGCGAGCGATTGATGACCCTGCTGACAGTTTTCTTCGACACGCCTGCAATGCGCGCAACGTCGTTGATCGTCGGTGCCGAACCGGATTTTGGCATTCCGTGAAACCCTTCTCGATTGTTGCGCACATCCTATAGGCGCACCGGGGCGGAAGTGGAGGGCCTGACCGCACCCTATCCGCGTGCAGGAAGTCGGAATCGTTTTGACACCGGTTTCCTTTTTCGTCAAAGTCCAGCAAATTACGCCGTTCTCGAAGGGGGAAACCGATGAATTCCGCAGCGGGAGAGATTGCGCACGCGTTTGTTGAAGCCCGTCGATCTTGGAAATCCGTCTCAACCTATCCAGGTAATCCGCCCGCCGATTTGGCAACCGCATATCGCATTCAGGACGAAGCGCTTTCGATTTGGAAGCGCCGGATCGGTGGCTGGAAAGTGGGCAAGATCAATCCGCCCGCCAGCGAAGCTCTGGGCGCGAACCGGCTAATCGGCCCGGTTTTTGAAGATGCCATCCAGTTCGAAATGGGCGATGGCAATGTGTTCCGGATATTCGACCGGGGGTTTGCTGCAGTTGAAGCAGAGTTCATGCTCCGATTGGCCCCGACAGGGGGGGCTTTGCCCCGGAACCGTCAGGAGGCGATGGATTGGGTGGACGAAGTGCGGATCGGGATAGAGGTAGCCTCATCACCCTATGCCCGGATCAATGTTGATGGCCCCTGTGTGACGGTCTCCGATCACGGAAACAATGCCGGCCTCCTGATCGGCCAGCGCATCGATCGGGAGCATTTGCCGATGCTCGATGAAGTCGACGTGTCGCTCGATATCGATGGCAAGGAAGCAGGCAGGGCCACGACGGCGACGATGCTTGATGGCCCGTTCGGAGCTGTAACTTTTCTCATTCAGAATCTTGCCGAACGCCAGATCGAGCCCCGTGCTGGATGGTGGATTTCCAGCGGTGCGATCACCGGAGTTCACGAAATCGCGCCTGGCGGTGTTGCCGCTGCATATTTCGAGAATGTCGGAAGTATTACCGCGCGGGTAGATGCCGATCCAACCTGACTGTTGAGCCCCTCGACGTGTGAAATAGGTCTTTGTCGCTACTGGCGCGACATTGCGCGGAGTGAGCGCACATGCGCAAAGTTGCGGAGGTCGGAATCGAGGTCAGTTGGGGGCGTTCCAACAAGCTGCTGCGGTAAGCATCTCCCCGCATAGTCGGGTAATGAAAAGTTAAGCCTGTCACAAGAAGAGAGTTGGGCATTGCCGGAGATAATGAAGGAATGCGACGTCAATGTCCGTTTTCTATCAGTAATTCCGTCGCGAAAATCGAATTCCGCCCGCTCCGCCACCGGTTCTCTTCACGCCGATCTGATGCCTGGGCCACTATTCCGCGGAAAACTTCGCAACTTCGGTAATTAGGACTTGTGCGGCCATTCCGGTATAGGATGCGTCTGTTGCCGCGTACGAGTCCATGAAGGGGGGTGCTAAACCGAAAGGCGACTGGCGCTAAATCTCGCATCCCGCTCCCGTCAAAAGATGGGTTGGGGAACGCATATCGGGCCAATCGGCTATGGCCCTGAATGCAATCACTTTTCATCATGCATATCGCGTTGGGCGGCTGTTTGCGGGGCACGCCCCGCTATGGACTGACGGAGGATACGGGCGGCCATATCACCTATATCCTGGGTGAGGCGAAAGCCATGGCGCGGCGGCGGGACGTAGGCGAGTGTGAAATCGTGACGCGGCTGTTCGAGGACGATCGGCTCGGAACGATCCACGCGGAACCGAGCGAACGCGTTGCGCCGAAACTCACCATCACGCGGATTGATAGTGGCGACAGGCGCTACCTCGCCAAGGAGGCGCTGGCCGCGGATCGCGACGCGTTTGCCAAGGCGCTGATCGCCGACCTGCATCAGCGCAACCGGTTGCCCGATGCTATCCATGCCCATTTTGCCGACGCGGCGGATGTCGCCCTGCGCGTGCGCGAGATTTTCGGGATCCCCGTCATCTATACGCCCCACTCGCTCGGCCGTGATAAGCTTGACGCCGGGTGCGCCGTGTCACCCGGTTTTGCCGATCGGCTGGCGGAGGAAGACCGGGCCATAGCAGGGGCGGATGCCGTGATCGCATCTTCGCGCGATGAGTGTGAGCGACAGGTCACTTCCTATTCCGGCGCCCGTCCGGAACGGATTTGGCGCGTCCATCCGGGCATTGACCAGACCCGGGCAAGCCTGGTGGACGAACGGGCCGCAGGCAGCCTGATCGAACCTTTCCTGCGCAATCCCGGCAGGCCGATCATCCTCGCGATCGCGCGCCCTGTTCGCAAAAAGAACCTCGCCGGGCTGGTCCAGGCCTTCGCTGACCACCCTCAGCTGCGCGAAATGGCCAACCTCGTCATCCTGCCCGGACTGCGCACCTCGGTCGAGAGCGGCGAGAGCGAACAGGTCGCTGTCATGCGCGAACTGGTCGATCTGATCGATGGGCACGACCTGCACGGATCGGTCGCTTACCCCAGGCACCACGACGCGTCAGCCGTACGCGGGCTCTACGCGCTGGCCGCAAAATCTGGTGGCATCTTCTGCAACCCGGCGATGTTCGAACCGTTTGGGCTGACCATTCTCGAAGCCGCCGTCCATGCGCTTCCCGTGGTGGCGACCGACCGTGGCGGGCCGAGCGACATCGTGGGTGAGATCGGCCACGGCCTGGTGGTCAACCCGGGCGATCCCCCGGCCCTTGGCGGAAGCCTGCATCGTCTGCTGTCGGATCGCGGACTCTACGCCGAATGCGCCCGCAACGCTGCGCGCAAGATCGGCGAGGTCACGTGGGATCGCTACGCCGACCAGTGCATCGCGATCCTGCGCACGCTGCGCAAGGGCACCACCCGCATGGTGGACATGCCGCGTTCGCGCAGGATCCTGCTCTGCGATATCGACAACACGCTCACCGGGTGCCGCCGCTCCGCTCGCGAACTCACCGATTACCTGAAGACCCGGCCCGACATTACCTTCGGCATCGCTACCGGGCGCAGTCTACCAGAAGCGCGACGGCTACTGCTGGAATGGAACCTGCCAGCGCCCAGCATTCTGATCACCTCCGTCGGCAGTGAAATCTATTGGGACGACGAGCACGGTCTGCGCGCGGACACGGAGTACGATGCCAGCATATCAGGAGGATGGAGCACGTCGCGGATCGAGCGGTTGCTGAGCAAGCGCGCGGACGTTCCGCCGCAGCCTCCCATCGAGCAGCGCCGCTTCAAGCGCAGCTATTTTTGTGAAGATCCCGCCTTGCCGGGGCAGATCGAACGCGACTTGATGCGCGAGAGCCTGCCCGCCAAGGTCATTTACAGCCATCACCGCCTGCTCGACATCCTTCCGGCAAGGGCGGGCAAGGGCGAAGCCGCGCGGCATGTGCTCAGGTGCCTCGGACTACCCGACGAATGCCTGATCGTAGCGGGCGATAGCGGCAATGATGCCGATATGGTTCGGGTATGCCGAAACCCAATCATCGTCGCCAACAGCGAACCTGCTCTGATCGAGCAGGGCCGCGATCACGCGGGCGCCTTCATGGCGTCCCGCCCATATTCCGCGGGCGTCCTCGAAGGGTTGCTCGCGCTGACTGAAAAGCACATTTCGAGGAGCGCGGCATGAGCATAGAACAGGGGCCCGTCGGGTACTTTGTCCACCACCAGGGCCGCGGCCATGCGGAGCGGGCTGCGGCGATCGCCAACGCGCTCGCGCCGAACCGCCCGGTGACGCTGTTTTGCGCGCGCGACGACATCTTCCCCGAACTGGCCGGTGGTGTCGAATGTCGGGTGATCCCCTCTCTTTTCGAAGAGGGCAAACCCTCACCGCCCGGCCTAGCCGAGCTCGAAACACCCGACACGCTGCATTGCGCCCCGGTCGGATGGCCGCAGATCACCAACGCGATCGCACAGATCGTCGGGTGGTTCGACGAGGCACGCCCCACGCTGTTCATCACGGATGTCTCGGCGGAGTTGGGGCAGCTTGCGAGGATCGCATCGGTTCCACACGTTGCGGTACTGCAGCACGGGCTGCGCGACGATCCCGGTCACGTGGCCGCCTATCGTGGCGCCGCGGCATTGCTCGCCCCGTATGACAGCACGCTCGATCAGCCCAACGAGCCGGGATGGAAGCGCGCCAAGACGATTCACGCACCCGGCCTTGGCGTGGATACCGCAAGGCTGGGAGACAAGACCGCCGCCAGACGTCGGCTAGGGCTGGCGGATAACAGGGAATATATCGTGGTCGTGGGCGGCGGCGGCGGTCGCGGTCTGCCCTCGGCACCTCTGACGCTAGGCGCGCGGGCCGAGCCCGACACGCAATGGGTCACCCTCGGCAAAATCGAGAGCGAATGGCACGAGACGCCGCCTGCGAACCTGACCCATCTGGGCTGGGTGGAGAACGCAGAGGACTGGATATCGGCTGCGGACCGGATCGTGTCGAGCGCGGGGAACACTACGGTCCACCTCGTCGCTGCGGCAGCCAAGCCGTGGATCGTGGTGCCGGAATGGCGCTACTTCGGAGAACAGGTCTGCAAAGCGGAAGCGCTGGACCGGGCTGGCGCAGCGGCACACGCGCGTATCTGGCCTTCCAGCGCGCAGGAATGGGCCGGGTACTGGCAGGCGGCTTCGGGAATCGAACCCGAAAACCAGCGCAGGTTGGTCAGCGGGGGAGCGGACCGAAAGGTGGCCGACGAGATCGAAGGCCTGATCGCACGGCTCTGGTCGCACGACCGACCTCCCTCGGCCATCCGGGCAACCTCCGGAGCCAGCACGCAGTGAGCATTTCGGTCTGCACGCTCGCCTTCGGGCGCGAAGAGCATCTCGCCAATCTCGTGCGGGGGCTGTGTGCCAGTACGCGCTTGCCCGACGAGCTCGTGATCGCCGTCATGCAGAGTGCGCCCTTCCGGCCGCCCGATGCGCCTTTTCCCGTCAGGCAGATCATGCTGGGCGCGGATGGCATACCGCTGGCGGCAGGGCGAAACCGAGCGGCTGCCGAAGCCAGGGGCGACCTGCTGGTGTTTCTCGATGTGGACTGCATCCCTGCTTCGCGCTGCGTCGAAGACTATGCGCGCCACGCCGAGAGCCTAGGCGGGTTGCTGATGGGCGAGGTCGCCTACCTGCCCGATGGAGCCGCCATGCCCGGGATCGACGAGGCCCGGTTCGAGCAGGTCGGGGTAAAACACTCCGAACGCGCCGGAGCGCCCAAAGGCACGCATGCTCTTTGCAGCGACTATCGCTGTTTCTGGTCGCTCAACTTCGCAATGACGAAAGAGAACTTCATGCGGACCGGGGGCTTCGACGAGAGGTTCGTCGGATATGGCGGCGAAGATACCGACTTTGGTCGAACCGTGGCGACACATGAGCTGCCGATATGGTGGGTTCGCGGCGCGAAAGCCTTTCACCAGTATCACCCCCATCACATGCCGCCGGTGCACCATCTCGACAGCGTGCTCGCGAATGCACGTCGGTTCGCTGCGAAGTGGGGGGAGCCGACGATGCAGCACTGGCTTCGCGCTTTCGTCCTGATGGGTCTGGTGGAGCGAACCGGCGACGGCTGGCGCAAGCTGCGCGAGCCTGACGAAAGCGACCTCGAACTTACCCGTCCGCAAGAAAGCGCGCCCTATGCGAGCAGCGCTACCGTGCTCGACTGGCTGGAGGCCCGCGCAGCCTCGCCGGACGCGGACGGCGGCCCGGAAGCCACCCCTGCACCGGCGATCGCGAGCGCGTAGATCGCTTCGTAGCGCTCGATCATCCGTCCGACGGAGAAATGTGTGCGCACCCTCTCGCGGCAGGGCGCTCCATCAAGGTCGTCGGCTGTCGCCATTGCGCGGGCGAGCGCTGCGACGTTTCCAGCAGAAACAAGTTGCCCGCAGTCGCCGAGCACTTCGCGCATCGCGCCACGATCGAAGGCGATGACCGGAACGCCCGCCGCCATCGCCTCCGCCGCGACGAGGCCAAAGGGTTCGTCCCAAATGGGCGTGACCATTGCCGCCCGGGCCTGCGCGACCATCGCGGCCAACGCACTACCGGCCAAATGGCCTTCGTAGGTTATACGGTGGTCGAGGAATGGCTCGACATCGTCCTCGAAATAGGGCCGGTCCTCGATGGTGCCTACGATCTTCAGCCTAACCCCCGCGATCCTGGCGGCAGCCACGGTCTCGCGCAGGCCTTTGGTCGGAGTTATTCGCCCGAACCAGAGGAGGTACTCGGAGCGCACGGGTGCTTCGTGCCAATCGTCCAGCGCAATGCCGTTCGGCACAACGTGCATGTTGTCGCCCGCACCCCCGCTCCACAGCTGACGCTGGTGGTTCGATGTCACGGTGAAGTGCGAGGAGTGCGAATTGCGGGCCCGCGCCACCGCAGCGCTCATCGTGGCGAAGGGTGGAACGTGTTGGGACGTGACGATGGGATGGCCGCTGGCCAAACCCCACTCGATCATCGCTGGCGAAAGCGAATTGTTGTGCACGATATCGAATGAACCGTGCTCGATCTCCCGTTGCGCCCGGCCAAAAGCTTCGTCCTGAAAGTTCTGCAGCCGACCCGATCCATGCCAGTCGCGCCAAGGTAGACAGGTCTCGTAGGGGACATCGCAGATAGGATAAAGCTGGCGCGCATCGCTGCCGGGCGCAGCGAACAAGGTAACGTCATGCCCGCGCCGTTCAAGCGCACTCGTCAGTTGATGACAGTGGGACTCCATACCGCCCATGAAAGGCGCGGAGATGGGGTGGCGTATGTGACCGACGACGGCGATTTTCACGGGCAGACCTCAGCGGCGGAGAGATTATCCCAACCAGAACCGCCGGCCTTCCGACTTGGGCCCACAGACGGACAAAAGTTAACCTGTGTGGGAGTTGGAACGCGCTGCGCGAACGCGCGTAAAACACGCCATGAGGGATGACAGGGGTACGATGCGCGAAGAGCTCGCGCAGTTTCCAATGACCGGGCGGTTTCTGGCAAGCCGCCTGCGTCATGCCATGACCGCGCTGGAGAAGGAGCTTCTCGAAAGCCTGGTCGATGACGTGCGTGAGACGAACGGGTACACGAAAATTCTCTCGCGGGGTGATTTCTGCGAATACTCCACCATCCTGATCAAAGGCTTCATGACCCGCGTCATCGAAGATGAAACCGACCGCAGTATCGTCGGCTTGCAGGTGCCCGGTGACTTCGTCGATCTGCACGGATTTGCGCTCAAGCGCCTCGATCATGACCTTTGCGCACTTGGCTACACGCAATTCGGGATCGTCCCGCACGAGCGCCTGCGCGATGTGCTCGAGAACGAGCCGCATCTGGCGCGGCTGTTCTGGTTCGGAACCCTGCTGGATGCATCGATCCATCGGGAGTGGCTGTCAAAGATGGCCAGGTTGCGCGCGGTGGGCCGGATTGCGCATGTCATTACCGAGCTCTGGTATCGCCTGCGCATGGTTGGATTGGGCAACTCGTCCGGCTTCACCACTCCGTTCACCCAAGTGGATCTGGCTCATATTTGCGGGTTATCGGAAATCCACGTCAACCGCTCGGTCCGCGATTTGCGCGAGGGCGAAGTGGTCGACTTCCGTCGCGGAAGAATAACGATCCTCAATGCCGATCGCCTGAAGGAAATGGCGCGGTTCAACCCAGCCTACCTCTACGGCGAAGGTGGGCTCGAGGTCGGTTCGGCGCTAAACAAGGAAGCGGGCGAACGGCAAATGGCAAAGTGAGCATCTATCCGGGCCGTTACGTCTTCGTGGCGGGACTTCATCGGACCGGGACGAGCCTGCTGGCGCGATTGCTCGCCGAGCATTCGGACATTGCGACCATCGAGAACGCGCCCGTTCCGGAAAACGAAGGATGTTATCTTCAGGGTGCCATACCGCATACCGCTCTCCACGGACGACCCGGTCACTTTGCGACCGACCCTGCGCAGCATTTGATAGAGGGGTGCGCGTTCGATACGCGCGAGACCAAGCAGCGCATCGAGTTAGACTGGGCCCGTTGGTTCAGCGAAGGCTCCACCTGGCGGGCCGAAAAATCGCCCGTCAACCTTACGCGCATGCGATTATACCAGCAGCTGTTCCCGACCTGCCAGTTCATCATCATTCTGCGGCACCCCGCGGTCATGGCGGCTGCATTGGCTAAATGGGTGGTCGATGACGCGTCCGAGTTGATAGACTACGGGCTCGACGCGTACGATATCGTCGCTCAGGATTTGCCCTACCTGCATTCGGCATTGGTGATCCGGTACGAGGATTTCGTGGCACGCGACCTGCGGCCTGCGCTGTTCGGTTTCCTCGGTCTTGATCCCGGCGCACCGACAGCGGTCGCACTGCGCGATGGTAACGCAGATTACGATGACCTTCCCCGCATGAGCCAGAGCCAGATCGAACGGGCGAGCCGATGGGGCTATGGAGCGGACGGAGCAGCGTCGCCCTTCGAGCCGATCGTACGCCATCCTTTACGCGCGATCCGCGAAGCGACCATCCGGGCGTTGGCCCGGCAGCCGTTCCGTTTGGCCTAGGCCGCGTGTCGAGGCTTCGCCAGCCGCTCGTGCATCTTCGCTACAAGTTCGTCCGGCAGGATATCTGCGAACGTATCCTGCAGCTTGTTCATGAAGCCGCTGACTTCCTGGGTTTCGCCCTTGAGAAGCGCCTCGTAACCATCGCGCGCGACCTTGGCCGGGTCCGCCTTTTCCGACTGGCCAAGCCCCGTGTTCTCCATGTCCGCGCGCTCGAAAAAGCGCGTTTCGGTGATCCCGGGCAGGAGGCACGTAATCACCACCGGAGTCACCTTCAGTTCGTTGGCGAGACCAACGCAGAAGTTGTCGATGAACGCCTTGGTCGCATTATATACCAGGTTGAACGGGCCGGGCATGCTCCCGGCGATGGAACCGGTCACAAGAATGCGGCCCTCCTCGCGCAGGACCATACGGCCACCGATCTTGTGGATCAGCGAAATTGTCCCGGTGATGTTGGTATCGATCGTGGTTTTGACATCGCTCCACGAATGGCCGAGGAAAGCGCCGCCCTGGCCCTGGCCCGCATTGGCCATAAGCACGTCGACCGGGCGATCGCCGATCGTGTTCATCAGCTCATCGACACCGCTCTCGGTGGAAAGGTCCGTCTCGAGATACTCGACCGAGGCAGCGCCGCATTCGCGTACGGCACCGGCGGCGGAGGCCAGATCGCGATCCGCCACCAGCAGCAGGTCGCATCCGTCCTTCGCCGCAAGCTTCGCCAATTCGAGCCCGATGCCGCTGGAGGCGCCGGTCACGATGCACAGGCCAGAAAGTCTTTCGACCGGGTTCTTGCTCATGCTGCCGCCCCTTTCTCCATCCCGGGCTTCAGAATAACCTTGGTCCAGCTGTCCTGTTGTTCACGGAAGTTCTTGTAGCCGCGCGCGGCTTCTTCCAGCGGCAGCCGGTGCGAGATAAGCCACGTGGTATCGAGCGTGCCGTCCTCGATTTTCTCAAGCAGCGGCTTGGTGTAGCGCTGCACGTGGGTCTGGCCCGAATTGACCTTCAGCCCCTTTTCCATCAGCGCGCCTAGCGGAAACTTGTCGGTCATCCCACCGAACACGCCGGGGATCGAGACGCGCCCGCCGGGCCGAACCGCCAAGATCGCCTGCTTGAGCGCAGCGGCGCGGTCTGCGCCCATGCCGACGGTCTGCTTGACCATATCGAGCATATTGTCGACCGCGAAGCCGTGCGATTCCATGCCGACCGCGTCGATCACGGCATCGACGCCGATACCGCCCGACATTTCCATCAATGCCTCGCGCACCTCGGTCTTGCGGAAATCGATGACTTCCGCGCCCATTTGCTTGGCGAGCTCCAGCCGGTGCGGATAGTGGTCGATCGCGATAACCTTGCTCGCGCCCATGACGATGGCGGACTGGACGGCAAAGAGCCCCACCGGGCCGCAGCCCCACACCGCGACCGTATCGTCGGGCTGGATCTCCGCATTCTCGGCCGCCATCCAGCCGGTCGGCAGGATGTCGGACAGGAACAGCACCTGATCGTCGTCGAGGTGATCGGGAATGACGATTGGGCCGACGTCGGAAAAGGGCACGCGGGCATATTCGGCCTGCCCACCTGAATAGCCGCCGGTGAGGTGCGAGTATCCGAACAGCGCGGACATCGGATGGCCATAGAGCGTGGCCGACATATCCTGCTTTTCCGCCGGGTTCGAATTCTCGCAGGCGGAATATTGCTGGATTTTGCAGTGAAAGCATCCGCCACAGCTGATCGTGAAGGGTACGACCACGCGTTGGCCCTTCTTCAGCGTGCTGTCCTTGCCGGTTTCCACGACCTCACCCATGAACTCGTGGCCCAGGACATCGCCGGGCAATACCCCGGGGATCACGCCATCGTAAAGATGCAGGTCGGAACCACAGATCGCGGTCGAGGTAATCTTCAGGATCGCGTCGCGCGGGTTGATGATTTCGGGGTCGGGGACCGAGTCGACGCGAACATCGTGCGTTCCCTGCCAGGTTAGTGCGCGCATTATGTGTTCTCCTGTTGCTTGGCTTCGCGCGTCTCGCTCTTGCGGTGCGCGGACGTGGCGATCTCGCCAGTTTCCATCAGCATCTTGAATCGTTTGAGGTCGTGGCGGGCCTGCACTTCGGGTTCGCGCAGGAAGGCCTTGGCGATCGCGCGCCCGACTGCGCCACCGGGCGCATCGTACTCGATCGTCAGCGACACCCGCGTGCCGCGATCCCCAGGGGCCGGGGTGAAGGTCACCTCACCCCGCGTCTCGATGTCCGAATCATCGACCGAAGCCCATGCAATGCGCTGGTTTTCCGTCTCGCCGACGATTTCCGTTTTGAGTTCGACATGGGTCCCGCCCGGGGCCTTGATCGTCCAGGTGGCGCGGCTTTTCGTACCGCCCTGCTTGGTGATGCTCTCGACGTTTTCCATGAATTCGGGGAGGTTCGAAAAGTCCCGCCAGAATTCGTAGAGGTCCGATGCCGGTTTGCGGATCGTGACGGTCCGACCGACCAGTGCATGGTCACCATGATTGCTCCGGCGCGCGAATTCGGGGGCGTCGTCACCACCACCCGCGTGCCGGCGGGAGAGGAACGCGCCGAAGGCGGCCGCCCCCAGCGCGACTCCGGCGGCCGCGACGCTACCTGCGATGCCGATTTCTCGATTATGTTTCATGTCGGTATCCTTCCCACTCAGTCCTGCTTGACGCTTTCGCGGGCCCAGAAGCGCAGCTCGCCGCACTTCTCGATGAAGGCGTCCGCCGCGTCCTTGCCGCCCGAAACGTCGAAGAAGCCTTCGTCCATCCAGTTCCACACGCCCGCGCTTTCGAAGAGCGGCTTCACCGCCGGGACGTAGGCAACGAACTTGGCATGGGCGAAGGCGTCGTTGACGAAATCGATGCTCGGCTTGTCCTTGTCGTAGCGATCGGCCGAAGCCTCGCTCATCACCACGGCGACCGCGTCGTAGGTCACCGAGGGGCCGCCATCGATCTTCTCGTCGGCTTCCATCGTGGTGCCGTCGGACAGCTTGGCACCGGCCACATGGGGTGCGACGATCTCGACCATGCCGCCTGCGCCGGTCGCGGCATCCTTCAGCGCCTTCACCACATCCGCATCAGCGCCTTCGGCAATATAGATGCCCAGCTTGCGGCCCTTGAAATTGCCGGGCCCGTTCTTGAGGATCGAGAGCGCGGGGCTTTCGGCCAGATCGGTGATCGGGTCGCGCGCCGCCGGTACCTTTTCGGGCAGTTCGGGAAGGCCGATCCCGTCGGCCACCTCCTGCGCCAGTCCCTCATCGATATGGCGAAGGTGGCCGATCATCCGCTTGCGGATGCTCATGCGGCCAACCTTCGACAGTTCGAAGGTCAGCGCGTTGGCCATATGCGTCTGCTCGACCGGGGTCTGGCTAACGTAGAACTGGCGCGCCTGGCTGTAGTGATCGGCGAAAGTTTCGCTGCGCACGCGCATTTTGGGCCCTTCGACCGGAGCCTCATAGCTCTGGAACCCGTTCATCGGGCAGGCGCGCGGACCGCGATCTTCCTCGGCCCCGTCGCCGTCGCCCCAGCTGTTGGGCTCGTAGTTCACGCGCCCCTTCGGATTGGTCATCGCCATGTGACCATCCTGCTGGAAATGGCGCACCGGGCACTTGGGCGCGTTGATCGGCAGATGCGTGAAGTTGGGGCCGCCCAGACGCTTCAGCTGCGTGTCGAGATAGCTGAAATTGCGCCCCTGCAGCAGCGGATCGTCCGAATGGTCGATGCCAGGCACCAGGTTCTGCGTGCAGAAGGCGACCTGCTCGGTTTCGGCGAAGAAATTGTCGACATTGGCGTCGAGCGTCAGCGTGCCGATGATTTCGACCGGGACCTGTTCTTCGGGGATGATCTTGGTCGCGTCGAGCACATCGAAATCGAACTTTTCGGCGAATTCCTCGTCGAACACCTGAATGCCCAGATCCCACTGCGGAAAGTCGCCCGCATCGATCGCATCCCACATGTCGCGGCGATGGAAATCGGGATCCATCCCGTTGACCTTGAGTGCCTCGTTCCAGATCACCGACTGGAGGCCCAGCTTAGGCTTCCAGTGGAACTTGACGAAGTGGCTCTCACCCTTCTCGTTCAACAGGCGGAAGGTGTGGACGCCGAAGCCTTCCATGAACCGGAACGAACGCGGGATCGTGCGGTCGGACATGATCCACATGACCATGTTCATCGCTTCGGGGCTGAGGCTGATGAAGTCCCAGAAATTGTCGTGCGCAGTCTGTGCCTGCGGGAAGCCGCGATCGGGTGCGGGCTTGGCAGCATGGATCAGGTCGGGGAACTTGATCGCATCCTGGATGAAGAACACCGGGATGTTGTTGCCGACGAGGTCCCAATTACCCTCCTGCGTATAGAACTTAGTCGCGAAGCCGCGCACGTCGCGCGCCAGATCGGGCGAACCCTTGTTGCCCGCCACCGTGGAGAAGCGCGTGAAGGTGGGCACCTTCACACCCTCTTCATTGAAGATCCGCGCCCGCGAATATTGCGGGATGGCTTTCTTCAGCTCGAAATGACCATGCACGCCATACCCGCGGGCATGAACCACACGCTCGGGAATGCGTTCGTGGTCAAAATGAAAGATTTTCTCGCGTGCGATCTGGTCTTCGAGCAGCTGGGGCCCGCGCGGGCCGGCAGTCAGCCAGTTCTGATCGTCGGCGATCGGATGACCTTGCGCGGTGGTCATCACATCGTCGTCGCCCTTAGGCTTCTGATGGTTGGCGCCGCCTTTGGACAGGTCGAGTTCGTTCGGCATTGAAGGCTCCCGGGGTTGAGGGGTAATCCCTCTCCAACGGAGCCTTTCGCCTTAGGTTGCATCCCGTCTCGAATATTATTTGTGCTATCGCAGTAATGCGTCGAATAATAACATTTGTGGGGTTCCTAAAACCCCACCAAGCTGGAATTTCTCTGGGTACCGACTATGTAAAACTGATAAATGATGTCCTTTCCTAAAGGCGGCTCATTCCAGGAACCATCCCGCCCTTCGTCCTTAGCGTTTAAAACGTCCCGCGCGAGCGGTTGACATGCCAAGGCGCGAAGGAAAGACACATGCTCTGCTTCTGTAATTTGACCCGTGGCCGGAGCATCAGCCGTTGGCCCGATCCAGCGAAGCGATGAAATCGGAAGCCCCCATGGACGATAGATCGGTCCGCAAGCTGAGGAACAGCTATGCTTCCGATGTACGGCCCATGCCAGGCCTTGGCTCGATTCTCAGTGCACCACCCTTCGCGGGACGAACGCGCGTGTCGGGCGCGGAATGGATCAATCCTGCCCGCCCGGCCTATACCCGCGAGCCGTAATGTCGTGTTCTATCTCGGGGAAATTCCCTCGGAGTGGCCGGAAGGTCATTCGATTTGATCGTTCTGTCGGAGGTCCTGTATTTTCTTACAGCCGCAGAAATCGAAACCACCTCGCGCCTTTGCTATCGCTCGCTTCCCAAAGGAGGCGAATGTCTTCTGGTCAACTGGACGGGGCACAACTATCTTCCGATAGACGGGATTGAAGCCTCGAACCTTTTTGCAGACGCCTCCCCCTGGAGCCGGAGCCTGAAATGGGATGAGAACCGATACAGGATCGATCTGCTCCGAAATTCATAAATGAATGCGGGGTATGAGTTGGGGGGGGGGCTCGCGGTGGCGCGGGCTATTATTTCGATTTCGAAATCAGTCTAATAGACAATTAGATCGGATCCCACCCGCTCCGCCACCTGGTCTGGGATTTTCGCAAGATCTGCGGCCTGCCCCCCTGAAGCCCGCAATCTCGCGGGGTTCCGCCACGTTGTCCGGTGTCGAAGACTTCGCAACTCGCTCTCTTTTAGCCGAAACGGCCAGATTTCTCTGGCGGCCACTTCGCCACACCGGACTCGGCGACGAGCGGGAACGAGAAGGGGCAGCGCATCGCGCTACCCCTTGCCCATCGCTGGATTGCCGCCGATCAGGTCGGGCGCAGACGCATTGCCTGCTCGCTCCAAGATCTGGGGATCTGATTGGCCGTAGTCAGAGTTGTGCCGTTCAAAGCGGCCGGATGCGTCCCGGCGAGGATGCGGTCGACGATCTCCGGCGACAGGAAGGCGAGCCTCACGACCCGGCTGATCCACGAGGCGTTGATGCCTTGCTCGCGGGCGAGCTCGGCGATCGTCGTTTCCCCGTCGGATGCCCGTCGGGCCGCTCTGGACAATAGCCGCCCGTCTGCAACGAGCCACGATCATCTGGCCGGCATCGGGCGTGGCGCTGTGCGGTCTGCTCTTACGGGGACGGGGCATCTGGCTCGGCTCTTTCAGCGTCAATCTCTTCAACACTCAGAAGGGGCTGGGCTCGGTCGAGAACGCGCTGCCGACCATCGCAGTTGCTGCCGCCATGAAGCAGATTTGGGCGATCCGCTTTCATCTCGATCGCGAGGGACGATTACCCGGGACTCACCGCTCCGCAGCGGCAACTTGTGCTCGACGAGGCCGATGGCAATCCGCGTTTGCTCGACGAGATCCTGCGCTTTCTTCACGCTCGCAAGAGCGAGTAGTATCTGCCGGGCCTCACGCGCCCACCTTAATCCGGGTTCTCGGCCAGCCTCGCCCAAGCTTTCTTAAGCAGGGTTTTGTTAGTATCCAAACCAAATGAAATTAATGATTTTGATGAGAGGTCGCCGATAATGCCGTCAGACGAGGGTGCGTCCGCCCGGCGATTATCAGGCAGTCTTTGGGTGGTCGTCATTCTAACCCTCGCCTTCGGGCTGTTCGCCTGGATAGGCATCGGTTTGACGCGCGACAGCGGCCGTGTCGCGGCTCTGTGGATACCCAATGCGATCGTGCTCGCCGCAGTTTTGCGGGCCGACAAGCGGACATCGATTCAGTTCATCGGTACCGCATTCTTGGCGAACTGCGCTACCAATCTTCTGGCTGGCGATGGCATCGGATTGGCGATTGGCCTCAGCCTGACCAATACGGCGGAGGTGCTGCTGGCACTCGCCCTGCTCCATTATCTTAGCCCCGCACCGCTCGTGATGAGCAAGCTGGCCGATCTGTGCAAGCTTGTCGCCGCGAGCATCTTTGCTCCGATCTTGTCGGCTTGCCCGGCTGCGATCATCCTGGCTTCCCCGGGTTCCACTTTTTCGGCCGATGTCTGGCTCTCCTGGGTGGTGTCGGATGGCCTCGGCTTGCTGGTCGTCACACCGGTGATGCTGATCGCGATCGATGCCTGGCGAAATCGCCGCACACCAACCCGCGAAGAGCTGAGGGAATGGGCAATATTCGTGTCGATCGCGTCGGCTGTCTCCGTCGCGGTATTTGCGCAGACGCGGTACCCCTTCCTCTTCCTGGTCGGCCCTATCTCGATAGTGGCTGCCTTCCGTACCGGGGTTCTCGGCACCGCCGTCGCCGTGCTGATCATTTCCGTCATAGCGTGGATTGCGACCCTGTTCGGGTACGGTCCTGTCATGCTGGTCCGAGGCGACCTGTCGACGAAGCTGATCGTCCTGCAGCTCTTCATCGCCAGCACCTTTTTCATGGCCCTGCCCGTCGCATCGGCCCTGGCGGGGCTGGCGGGCATGCGACGCGAATTGCGCGAGAGCAGGGACACGGCGCAGTCGATTTTGCTGGGGATGCGCGACGTCGTGTTTCGGGCGGACGCAGCAGGCCGATGGGTGTTTCTCAACCCCGCGTGGGAGGATCTTTCCGGCTACACGGTCGAGGAAAGCCTTGGCTGGCCAACCACCAAGCTGCTGACTGCTGAATCGCTGGAAGATGCTCGCGAAATCTATCCGAGAATTGCCTCGGGCGAGCTACTGGATTGCCAGCTGGAACAAGTCTTCACGGATGCGGCCGGCGCGAGGCATGATATTGTGGTCAATGTCAGGCGCCTCGCCGACGAAGATGGCAACTTCGCAGGGACAGCGGGCAATCTGCGCGATGTCACTCCCCAGAAAACCGCCGAACGACATCTGCGAGAAAGCGAAGAACGCTTTCGACTGCTGGCCGAAGCCGCCCCTGTCGGCATTTTCCGGACAGGTCCGGACAATCAGCTCGCTTATGTGAATTCTGCCTGGAGCCACATGTCGGGGCTCACCCTCGAAGACGCGCAGGACAGTGGCTGGACGAGCGCCATGACCCCTGAAGATGCAGAGCGGATCTCTGCAGGTTGGGCAAAAGCCACTGCGCTATCATCAGACTATCGTAGCGAGTTTCGCTGGCGGCACGCAGACGGGGAAGAAACCTGGGTCGATGTGCTCGTTCAGCCTATCAGGCAAGCCGATGGCGAGGTCACTGGCTACATCGGCGTCTCGGTCGACATAACCGAGCGAAAGCAGATGGAATTCGAACTGAAAGAGGCCCGCCTGCGGGCCGAGGACGCAGCCAAGGCCAAATCGGCTTTCCTCGCGAACATGAGTCACGAACTTCGTACGCCGATGAATGGTATTCTCGGCTTTGCCGATATCCTCCTCTCCGAACACCTGACCGAGCGTCAGCAGAGGCACGCGCAGTTAATCGCAGATTCGGGACGAGCGATGATGCGCCTGCTCAACGATATCCTCGACATCTCGAAGATCGAAGCGGGGCAGATGCAAATAGCCATCGAGCCGGTCGATGTTCGGCATAAACTGCTCAGCTGCGTGCGGCTGCTGAAACCGCTAGCAGCTCAGAAAGGCGTCCGACTGGATCTGGAGGTTTCCGAGCAGGTTCCCGCCCACATCGTTGGCGATCCGCACAGGCTGCGTCAGGTCGTACTCAACCTGGTCGGAAACGCGGTCAAGTTCACGCACGAGGGAAGCATTTCCCTGTGTGCCGACGTCGTGTCAGACGCATCGAAACCCGTCTTGCGAATTTGCGTCTCCGACACGGGTATCGGGATCCCCGCAGACCGGATCGATGCCGTGTTCCAGAGTTTCGCACAGGCAGAGACCTCGACTGCACGCAGATATGGCGGGACCGGCCTGGGGCTGAGCATCAGCCAGAATCTGGTGGAGCTCATGAATGGGTCCATCTCGGTCGAGAGCAAAGAGGGGGAAGGGACGACCTTCACCGTCACCTTGCCTCTCGTCGAGGCGGACGTTCCGGAGCAGAGCTTCGATAGCGATGCGAGCGTCGAACCGGTCGAGGCGGGGTACACTGCGCGCGTGCTGGTCGCCGAAGACAACGACATCAACCAAGAGCTGATCACCGCTATGGGCAAGCGCATCGGGCTCGATCTCGAAATCGCCGAAAACGGCGAGAAAGCAATTGAGCGAGTGATAGCGGCACGCGACGGCGGCAAGCGCTTCGATCTGGTGCTGATGGACGTCCAGATGCCGGTCGTTGATGGTCTGGAAGCCACGCGCAGATTGCGGGCTGCAGGGATCAATGCTGAAGAACTGCCGATCATCGCGATTACTGCGAATGCCTACGCAGAGGATATCAGGGCCTGCCTGTTGGCCGGCATGCAAGCACACCTCGCGAAGCCCCTGAAATTGCAAGGTTTGCGCGAAATCCTCGATCGATGGGGCCCGCGCAAACCCGCTGCTTCGCGCAACGCTGCCGACATACAGATGCCGGCCTCACTGCTGGAAAAATACGGTGCTCGGAAGCAGAAGGTCCTGACAACGATCGAAGAAAGTCTGGGCGTAGACCTGATCGACGAAGCTCGACTGGAGGAACTGAAGGAACTGCTGCACAAGCTTGCCGGAACCGCTGGGCTGTTTGGCGATGATCGCCTTGGCGAACTGGCGTCAAGGATCGAGCACGCACTTATCGCGGAGCCAGACCGGAGTGCCCAAATTCTCCGCGAGAATTTCCCGCGCTTTCGAGAAGCGAGCTAGGCGGCCGCCTCTAACCTTGATTCTGCGGCATCGCACGAGCGACGGTGATATGCGTAAGTGGGGCCGGATTGATCGGTCGGCGTGGAAAGCGCCAGAGCGGAGTCAAACAATTCTCGGGCCACCTTTACGGCGTCCTTGAGAATTCGCCGCCTTGAGCTTCTGACGCTCATTTTGCGCGATGGTCTCAATGGTTTCCTCACGCTGGCCATTAAGCTGACAGGCAATGCCGAGCGGGGCGATCATCGCAGTGAAAGCCGTTTCGCCGACGCCAACGATCAAAGGATCTAAGCTTTGTCAGAAAGGCATCACCAGAATTCGCTCTGTTGCCTCTCAATAGTCATTGGGGTGACCGACGGTCTGCCAATTCATCTCGTCCACGAGCAAATAGTAGACAGGCCTTTGCAAGCTGTCGTTCAGAGTATGCGAGGCAAGGAGCAACGGTGGATACTTCAATCCGAATGACTGCTTCTGGGCGGCTAAGGCGCGGACACGAATGACCGAAATTAGGGCGCACGGGCTGGGGGTTTGAAAGCGGCCAACACCCTCGCCCTCGCCGATGACGCCGCAGCGGCCGTGAGAGCATTGCATCCCAGCTGCCCGCTAAAAACCGACCACCCAGGCCTCGTCCGCCGGGGTCTTGCCCAGGGCGACCGCACTCCATGCCTGCTTCACGGCATCATCGCCCTCCTCGCGGTGAATCGTCAGCCAGTCGCGCGATTTCAGCGCGGTGTCTTTCCAGAAGTCGTGCGCGCGCTTTTCGAACACGCCCGGGCCCCACTCCTTGTGGCGCTTCTGGATATGGCCGGGCGCAAAGAACACTTCGCTGCGTTCGCGGATGAAGCCGGGCGGCATGGTGTTCGCGTCGTAATGGGTGACGCCGACGTTGGACGTGTACTTCATGGCGTCGCCCAGATGATCGTGCAGCCGCCCTAGCACGCCGCCATCGCCCGACATGTCGTTGATGACGGTCGGAATGCTCGCGTCGATATTGTCCAGCGCGTCGTAGGTCAGGACCTCGTCATAGAGACCCAGCTTTTCGACCGACGCCACGCTGCGGGGCGAGGTGACGCCGACGCTCCTCGGCGCAGACGCATCGGCGGAGATCGCATAGGCGCACCCGATCGCGGTCTTGGACGACGCGCCCAGCACGACGACCTGTCTGGCCCCGTACCAGTCATGGTCCTGCATGAAGTCGTAAATGCAGAAGGATGTCGCATAGAGCGGGAACAGCACCATGCGCGCATCGTCCAGGTCGCCATCGTAATCGGGCTCTGCGACGACACGGGTGTAGGAATTGTACACCGGCGGCAGCCCTGCGCGATGCTCCGCGCCATCGACGAAACGGCCTTCGCTGACCTTTCCCGGCTGCATGACGAGGTGGCTCGCCATGGGGAAGAAGCCGTAGATCCGCTCTCCGACCGGCACCTCCGGATGGGTGGATTCAACGATCTCGGCGAAACCCCATACGGGAATGACGCCCTCCCCCTCGCTTTCGACCGGGAAGAACTTCCAGTCTCCGATGCGCTCTCCCATCACGCCATAGGTGACGTTGTTGGCGGTCATGACGGGGACCGAAGCCTGCGCGGCTGCGCGCACCGCTTCCTTGCCGGCGGCGGAGAGCTTGTCCCAGCTACGCTTGGACATGGCGAGAATTTCGGGTGCCATCACGGGGCGAGTGAGGCTGTAGACCGGCGCCACCTCGAAATGGCGTGAGCTTTCGTAAGACGGGAAGTTGTTCTCCGCCCCGTCGATCACGCCTTGCACCATGCCCTGGTACACTTCTCCATAGGCCATCGGGGTGGCATTGCCGCCCATCGCTTCGATCATGCTGACGAACAGATCGGACGTCTGCACCCTGATTTTCAGCCCCGCCATGTCTGCCGGTTCGCGCACCGGGCGGTCGACCGTATAGATCGAGCGCGCACCGCTGTCTTAGAACGCGAGGCCGACAAGGCCGTGCTGCGTGAGGCCGGACAGGATCGCACGGCCCGGCGCCCCGTCCATCGCCGCGCGCATGTGCGGGATCGACCGGGACAAGAAAGGCAGGGAGGGGACGAGCGTCTCGGGCACGAGGACGTTGAACGGCGCGGAGTTGATGCGGATGAAATCGATGCCGCCCAACTGCGCCAGCTCCGGCGTGTCGCTCTGCCCGCCGAGCTGTTCGGAAGGGTAGACGTCGACCTTAAGCCGCCCCTCGGTGAGGCGGGCGAGCTCTTTGGCGAAGAAGCGCAGCGCCCGCACGGTCGGGTAGCTTTCCGGCTGGCTGTCCGCTGCCATCAGCGGTCGCGCGGCCGCGCGGTCGCGCTGCAGCCGCCCAGAGCGGCGGTAATGCCGAAGGCGCCGGCGCCCAGCATGGCGGACCGTCTGTTCAGGTGCAGCATGGGTTCAAGCCAGATCGCGCAGCTGCGCGATAATGAAGGCGGTTTCCGTATCGGAAGGGCTCCATGGTGATTGCACGACCCCGGCCTTGCCGAACATGGTTGTGACCAGTTCGGCCCCGGACGCTTCGGCGCAGGCGTTTTGCAACGCGTCCGCCCGAGGATCATCGACGACACGCACCTGCCCGCTCACATGATGCAGCCAGTGGGCGATGCCCGTCAGGATCGCTTCGCACAGGCCGGCGCGGTCGTTCCGCTCGGCCAGTACCTCAAGCCAGCGCTGGCCGATCTTCTGGCTGCCATCCATCGCGATCTGGTCGAGCCGATGATTGAGCGCCGGGTTCTCGAATCGCGTGACAAGCTGATCGGCGTAGGACGCAAGGTCCTGATCTTCGCCCGCATCGATGGTCGGCGCGGCTTCTTCCAGCATCAGGCGCTTCACCAGCGCGCGCAGCTTCGGATCGGCGATGGCCTGGTGCACGTAGGTGTGCCCATGATCGAGTCCGGCATAGGCGAGCAGCGAGTGCGCGCCGTTGAGCAGGCGCAGCTTGGCGGTTTCGTAGGGTGCAACGTCGTCCACGACCTGCACGCCCTGCTTTTCCCATGCAGGGCGCGGGCCCGCGAAGTCGTCTTCGATCACCCACTGGGTGAAGCCTTCGGTGAAGATGGCACCTTCGTCGCGCAGTCCGATGCGCTGCTCCAGCGCGTCGAGATCGTCGGCGGAGGGGGCAGGCACGATGCGATCCACCATGCTGTCGGGCGTGGTGCAATTTTCGGCGAACCAATCGCGCAAGGTCGGTGCCTTCGCGTCGATCCATTCGCGCATCAGCCGGCCCAGCTGCTTGCCGTTGCCCGAAAGGTTGTCGCAGCTCAGCAGCGAGAGGCCGGGCAGGCCCGCATCGCGTCGCCGAACAAGCGCCTCGCACAAAATGGGATAGAAGCCCTCGCTCGCCAGCGTGAGATCGAGCGATCCGTCGGGCGCGCGGCAATAGCCCTTCTCGGTCACGGTGAACGTGGCGAGATGGCATTCAGGCGACGCCAGCCGATCAACAATCGTATCGCGGTCGGGCCCGGCGACCAGCACTTCGCCGACCGAACCCATCACGCGCGTGTCGCTGCCTTCGTCCGAGCGCACGGTGAGCGTATAAAGCCCATCCTGCGGATTGAGCTGCTCGGCGACCGTCGCCGAGCGCATGGAGACGCCGGTGATGCTCCACGCCTCATTCCCGGCGCGATTGCAGGCATCGGTGAACGCCGCTTGGTGCGCGCGGTGGAATGCGCCGATACCGAAATGCACGGCATGAAGTGCGCCGGACCGGTCATAACCCGGTACGCCGACGTTGCCGGGCAACCGGACCTTGCTTGCTTCGGAAAGCCTCACAGCTTGTACGCCGCCTTGGCGAAGTTGTACGCAAGGTCCTGCGCAAGCTCGCCTGCTTCCCAATCCTCAAGCCGATGCTCGGCCACCAGCTCTGCGAGAAAACCGCAGTCGATCCGCCGCGCCAGATCATGCCGGGCTGGGATCGAGAGGAACGCGCGCGTATCGTCGTTGAAGCCGACCGTGTTGTAGAAGCCGGCGGTCTCGGTGATCATTCGGCGATAGCGGCGCATGCCTTCCGGGCTGTCGTGGAACCACCATGCGGGGCCCAGCTTAAGCACCGGATAGTGCCCGGCCAGTGGAGCCAGTTCGCGGGCATAGGTCGTTTCGTCGAGCGTGAAGACGATCACCGAAAGCCGCGTGTCGTTGCCGTACTTCGCCAGCAGCGGTTGCAGCGCGTAAACATATTCGGTGCGCACCGGAATATCGGCGCCCTTGTCCCGCCCGAACCGTTCGAAGAGCTGCGGATTGTGGTTGCGGAAAGAGCCGGGGTGGATCTGCATCACCAGCCCGTCGTCGAGGCTCATCCCCGCCATTTCGGTCAGCATCTGCGCGCGGAACAGCTCGGCATCGGCAGCGCTGACATCGTCGGCCTGCACCCGCGCGAACAGCTGTTCGCACTCGCCGGACGAGAGATCGGCCGTCTTCGCGGTCGGGTGGCCGTGATCGGTCGAGGTCGCGCCCATTTCGCGGAAGAATTCGCGCCGCTGGCGGTGCGCGGCGAGATAGCCCTTCCACGAAGTGCAATCCTCGCCGGTCAGCTCGCCGAACTTGCGCAGGTTATCGCGGAAGCCTTCGAACTCGGGGTCGATGACCGGATCGGGCCGGTAGGCGGTGATGACGCGCCCGTTCCAGTCGCTCTCGCGGATCTGCGCGTGGTGTTCCAGCGTGTCGAGCGGGGCCTCGGTGGTGGCGATCACCTCGATATTGAACCGATCGAACAGGGCGCGCGGACGGAACGCGTCCTGCTGCAGGCTGTCGGTGATACGGTCGTAGTAAAGGTCCGCCGTTTCGGCGGTCAGCATCTGGTCGAGATCGAAGACCTCGCTGAACACCCAGTCGAGCCAGATGCGCGAGGGCGTACCGCGGAAAAGGTGATAGTTCGCGGCCAGCAGGCGCCACGCTTCGCACGGGTCGGCGGCGGCGCCGCTTCCCGCAGGCGCCACGCCCATGTCTTCCATCGCGATGCCCTGCGAATAGAGCATCCGCAGCACGTAGTGATCGGGCACCAGCAACAGCTCGGTCGCGTTGCCGAAACTCTCGTCAAGCGCGAACCACGAGGGGTCCGTATGGCCGTGCGGGCTGACGATCGGCAGGTCGCGCACGGACGTATACAGATCGCGGGCGATCGTCCTGATGGACGGATCGGCCGGGAACAGCCGATCGGGGTGAAGCTCAAGCTTGGGCATGGGGAATTTCCGTGTTGTCTGGCGCGCTCAGGCCGTCACGCGGGAGAAGCGTTCGCGGCGCGCCTGCATATTGCGCCGGGCTTCGTCCACGGCGCGCTGTTCGGTGGCGAAAAGCAGGCTCTCGAGCACTTGGGAGAGATGCGCGCGCATCGCTTCGCGCGCGGCCTTCGGGTCTCTGGCCCTCAGGGCAGTGAGGATGGCCGTGTGTTCATCGACGATCGGCTTGATGTTGGCGTGGCGCGCCTTTTCATGCAGCAGCGCCGCCTCGCGCGATGTGTGGCGAAGGCCCCACAGACGCTCCACCGTGTCGAACAGCGCGTTGTTGCGCGCGGCCTTGGCGATAGCGAGGTGGAAGGCGGCGTCCGCCTCTTCCTTGCCATCGGGCGTCTTGTTCTCTTCTTCGATCCGGTCGACCAGTTCCGCCAGCTCGCGCAGTTCCGCATCGGTGATCTGCGCGGCAGCAAGAGCAGCCACTTCGCTCTCGACCAGCAGGCGTGCCTCGGTCAGTTCGATGGCAGAGACATCCTGCCCGCCATCCTGCTCGGCTTCGCAGGCGGAGAGAACATAGACGCCAGAGCCGACGCGTACTTCGACCAGACCCTGCACCTCGAGCGCAATGATCGCTTCGCGAATGACCGGGCGGCTGACTTCGAATTGCTCTGCCAGATCGCGCTCCGCCGGCAGGCGGCCACCGACAGGAAACTGACCGTCCTGGATCGCCGCGATCAATTTTCCCGCAATGTCTTTGTAGAGCCGCGGCGTGGACCGCATGATGCGCTGCATCTGGGAATACCTTTTGGACTTACCGATTGCTTGAAAATTGACAGACCAAAATGCGGGCGTCAAGGAGCGACTGCTCCATAGTAGCCTGGTTTTCGGGGTCCTGCATGCAAATCCAGGCAGCCAAAGTCATCGTTACGAGCCCCGGGCGCAACTTCGTGACGCGCAAGATCGAAACCGACCAGGGAGTCCACGGAATCGGCGATGCCACGCTGAACGGGCGCGAACTTTCGGTGGTTTCCTACCTCGAAGATCACGTCATTCCGGCCCTGATCGGGAAGGATCCGCGCCGGATCGAGGATATCTGGCAGTATCTCTATCGCGGCGCCTACTGGCGTCGCGGTCCGGTGACGATGCGGGCAATTGCGGCGGTCGACGTGGCGCTGTGGGATATCAAGGCCAAGATGGCGGGCATGCCGCTGTACCAATTGCTGGGCGGACGCAGCCGCGACAAGGTGTTGGTCTATGGTCATGCCAACGGCAGCGATATCGGCGAGACGGTCGAAGCCGTGGGCGAGTATATCGATCTTGGCTACAAGGCGATCCGCGCGCAGACCGGCGTGCCGGGCATCAAGGATGCCTATGGAGTGGGCCGGGGCAAGCTGCATTACGAACCCGCCGATGCGGAGCTGCCTTCGGTGACCGGGTGGGATACGCGCAAGGCGCTGAACTACGTGCCCAAGCTGTTCGAAAAGCTGCGCAATACTTACGGCTATGACCATCACCTGCTGCATGACGGCCATCATCGTTACACCCCGCAGGAAGCGGCGAACCTGGGCAAGATGCTCGAACCTTTCCAGCTGTTCTGGCTGGAAGATTGCACCGCCGCTGAGAACCAGGAAGCGTTCAAGCTGGTCCGTCAGCATACGGTCACCCCGCTTGCCGTGGGCGAGATCTTCACCACGATCTGGGACTGCAAGGACCTGATCCAGAACCAGCTGATCGACTATATCCGCGCCACCATCGTCGGCGCGGGCGGCCTGACCCATCTGCGCCGCATCGCCGACCTTGCCGCGCTGTATCAGGTGCGCACCGGCTGCCACGGCGCGACCGACCTCTCGCCCGTCACGATGGGCACCGCGCTGCATTTCGACACCTGGGTGCCGAATTTCGGCATTCAGGAATACATGCGCCATACCGAGGCAACCGACGAGGTTTTCCCGCACGATTACAGCTTCGCGGACGGCTACCTGCATTGCGGCGAAACCCCGGGCCACGGCGTCGATATCGACGAGGACCTTGCCGCGAAGTACCCTTACAAGCCTGCCTACCTCCCCGTCGCGCGACTGGAGGACGGCTCAATGTGGAACTGGTAGGAATGGCGGGCCGCAAGATCTGCCTGATCGGAGAAGGCATGGTCGAGCTGCGGAATGAAGCCGACGGCACATGCCGCATCGGGTATGGCGGCGATACGCTCAATACCGCGATCCATATGGCCCGCCACGGCTGCGACCTTGCATACGCCACTGCGCTTGGTGAAGACACTTTCAGCACGCAGCTGCACGCTGCTTGGTCTGCTGAAGGGCTCGATTGCAGCGCCATCCTGACCGACCCGGAGCGTGGCGCCGGGCTCTATGCCATCACGCTGGATACGGCGGGCGAACGCAGCTTTACCTATTGGCGCAGCGACAGCGCCGCACGGCAGCTCTTCGCTATGCCGGGGAGCAGCGCCCTCGCACAAGCCATCCGTGAGACAGGCGCGCTCGCTTTCTCGCTGATTTCCTTGGCGATATTGCCGGAGAAGGGGAGGGAAGCCCTTGTGGCGCTCGCGCGCTCGGTCCGCGAAGCGGACGGGCTTGTCGCCTTCGACGGTAATTACCGCCCGCGCCTGTGGGAGGATGCTGCAACCGCCGCTCGCTGGCGCGACCGCGCGATCGCGGCGTCGGGTTGTCCGCACGGCGCTAGTCGAAGCCGGACGAGATATCGTAGGCTTGGCCTTTGTAGCCGGTCGAGACGGAACCGAAGGCCATCAGATCGTCGCCGAGGAATTGCTGCAAGGCCAAGCGCCAGGTTACCGCGGTTTCGCCGGTGTCGCCTTCGTAGACGTCCGCCGGGGTGCTGCGGTTGTCCACGAACCGGACTGTGATTTCTTCGCGGTTGATACGGGCACCGCCGTTCAGCAGCGTGGTTGGCGTAATGTCGTACCCCAACTTCGCGAACGCAGCATTGCTGGTCGTCGAAGCCTCCGACTCCCAGTTCTGGCGCAGGAAGGACAGGAACGGGGCGGTTTCGCATTCGAAGCTGCGGTCGGTCGACCCGTCGGAGAAATACAGCCCGACCATGTAATCGAAACCGCCGCTCGTCGGCGAAGTCAGCCGCAGCTCCTGCGAGAATTGTTTCGCCGCGTAGGGGCTCATCAGGAAGATCGTGGGCTGGCGGTGAAATCTTGGTCGTTCTCCGCATAGTAGTTCCAGTTTTGGTAACTGCTCACGGAAGACAGGGTTGCAAAACCAAGGTCTTAGTCCGCTTTGCCGGCCAGCAGAAGCTGGTCGGTATCGTTCACGTTCTCATTATTGATCGTGACCGTGCGGTTTTCCGGCCCGACGGTCACTCCGGTCAGGTCGAAGGCCTGGTTGATCGGATTGCCGCTGTCATCGACCTGGTCGAGCCGACGATAGGTATCGATCCCGCCGTTGCCGCTCGACACGCTGTAGTCGGCGATGAGGCCGATCTCGACCGCGCCGAGATTGGCATTCAGCTTGCCGCGAACGCCCCAGTTCTCTTCCGCAACGGCGTGCTGTTGTTGGTGAGATTGGTCAGGTAGCCTTCGTAGTCGGAATAGTAGCCGTTGAGCCGGAAGCCTACCTGATCGGAAATCGGGCCGGACAGCATCGCGTCGAAGCGGTATTCCTCGTCCGTGGTCGCGGTGGCCTGCGCATAGCCGGTGAAGTAGTCCGTCGGGTCTTTCGTCGCGATGTTGATTACGCAAAGAGGCGGTTTGGGCGGGCGGGGGCCGTGAATTTCCCTCGGCCGGCGCTGTGAAAATGCAGCGAGACCCCCTGCGGCGTCCGCTCATTGGTAATACCGATGATGTGGGGGCATGCACTTGGTCGGGAATTGCGTCGTGCGCGAGCCGCTCAAGCGAGCTTTGCGCACAATCCTTCGGCCGCAATGGCTCCGCCGAGTGGGCGACGTTAAAGCGATCGGACCAAAGGTAAAACGACTTCGAATGATGGGAAACTATCGGTTCGGTCTATGGATAAGCCGGGCGGCTCTGCCGCACTGCCGATAGCTGCGTCTCGACCAGGCCCAGAAGATACTCTTGGGGATCGACGGTGCTTTGCGCCCTCCCAGAGAAGATGTCTGGCCGCCCGCCCGAGCTTGCTCACTCGCCGGCAGCGGCCCAGATACGTTCGACCACGGGCCGGGTGTTATTACGCGACCGGAATAGCCTGATCTCGAATTCGGTCTGCCAGGGGCCGGGGATCGGCCGCAAGTCCGGGTCGTTGCCATGTGCGATGATCGTCGTTTCCGGCAGCCAAGCGATCCCGAGGCCGAATGACACGGCGGTCCGCACGCTTTCCGCCAGGGTCGCACGGTACCGGGTTTGCAGACGCTGGCGAAACGGCGCGTCCTGAATCAGTTCCATGACCAGGAACGACATCATCGCGGTGCCCGAATAGCCGACATACGGGATCGGCGGGCCATCGGGGTTGTCCAGCTGCGGATCTTCGATGCTAGTGTGGGCATAGGGGACGAGCCGGTCGCGGCCGATGACCTTCTGCTCGAACACGTTGGAATCGATCGCTTCCGAACCTGTGGGCAGCGCGTAGCTGATGAAAAAATCCGTCCGCTGCTCGCTCAATGAGGAAAGGTACTCCTCCACCGTCCGGGTCTCGGCCACGACCGACACCTCGAACGGTCCGATCATCCGGTTCAGCTTCGAAACGAGCGAGGGCACGAAATAGAGCGCCAGCGTGTGGAGCGAAGCGATGGTGACCTCGTCGCGCGATTCTCGCGAGAGCGCTTCGGCCTGGAGCCGGGCTTCATAGGCATGGGAGATGATCTCGTGCGCCGCGGCCACGAATTCCGCCCCCGCAGCGGTCATGCGAATGGGATGCTGCGAACGGTCCAGCAGTTCCGCGCCGGCCCACAATTCGAGCGACTTGATACGGCGGCTGAGCGCGGACTGGGTGATATGCCGACGCTCTGCTGCACGCGCAAAGTGTCCCACTTCGGCAACACAAACGAGGTCTTCAAGCCACCTGAGATGCATAAGGCGTCGGCTTATCAGCGTCTTGCGTTTTTGTCATCGGCCATGGTCAATTTCGAATTTGCGCAGGTCGGAAGGCGCCGCCCTTATTGGGTGAAACGGAATTTCAAATTGCGGCGTTGTCGGCATCCGAAAATTTCGTCGGGATTCAGATAATCGATCAAGAATAAGGGGGTCGTATGAAAAACCTATTGCTCGTCACGTCCTGCACAGGAGCACTCGCGATCGCGATGACCCCTGGCGCCGCTCTCGCCCAGAGTACGGGCCAGGATACCGGGTCGGCGGAAAACCCTGCGACACTGCCGGTTGCGACCGATCAGCAAGCCGAACCGGAAGAAAACGTCATTACGGTGACCGGCTCGCGTATCCGGCGTTCGAACGCCACGGCCGCCATTCCCCTCCAGATCTTCAATCGCGAAACGATCGAGGAAAGCGGATCGGTCGATCTCGCAGAGATTGTCGCCGAAATTCCCGGCGTCGATTCCGACCTTTCTCCCGAATCGACGAACACCAGCGTCCAGAACTCGGGCATCAGCACGATCAACCTTCGCCGCCTTGGCAGCAATCGGACGCTGACCCTGATCGACGGTCGCCGCGCCATCTCCAACGCGGGCAATGGCGAGCGCGTCAGCCTGAACACCATCCCTGCCGGGTTCGTCGACTCGATCGAAATCACCACCGGCGGCGCGTCTGCGATCTATGGGTCGGACGCGATCGCGGGGGTGGTGAACATTCTGCTCAAGGACGACTTCGACGGGTTCGACGCAAACCTGCGTTACGCCAAGCCGGAACGCTCGGGCGAGCAGGAAATCCTTGCCGACCTGGCGTGGGGCCGCAATTTCGACGAAGGGCGCGGCAACATCATGGTCGGCTTCAGCTACGAGCATGAAGACCCGATCTACGCGGATGGAACCCGCCCGGATTCGATCCGCGCCGTGTCGTGGGGCGTGCCAAGCGACATCGGCAATTTCAACGATGAGTCGCTGCTTCCGGGTTGCGATGACAGCGGGCGCTACTGCTTCACGCCCAGCCTTACTTCCTACATCCCCGGCGGGCGCTTCGAGTCCGACGATGCGTGGAATATCGGCGGCGTGTGGTACAATGATCAGTCCTTGCTGCCCGACGATGGCCGTACTTCGGGAGAAGCGTTCGAGACCTATCCGGACGGCTACAACCTTCGTCCCGGCCAGACGCTCTCGCCCGAATATGAAATGTGGTCGGGCGCGATCAAGGCGCGTTACGACCTGACGCCGAGCATCAGGTTCGACGCCGGGGCCATGTACACCGTCATCAACACGCGCGCCCGCAGCGCACCGGAAGCGGCGATTTATGGCGACACCTACGCCGTGCTCGATGCCGACGGGAATGCGACGTATGATGCCAACGGCGTCATCATCGAGGCCGAACTGCCGCAAATCGCCTCCAGCCATCCGTTCATTCCGCCCGAAGTCGAAGAAACGCGCTCGGGCTCGGTTAGCTGGTACCGCCGTTTCAACGAGCTGGGCTGGGACGAGAAGAACAATGATCGCCAGACCCTGCGGACCAATTTCGGCCTTTCAGGCGATGCGTGGGGCGACTGGCAGTGGAATGTCGGCGGCACCTACGGCACCTATAACCAGCATCAGCGTGACCTGAACGAGATCGACCTTCAGCATCTCGCGAACGCTCTTCAGGTGACAACGATCGACGGAGAAGTGGTCTGCGCCAGCGCCGCAGCGCGCGAGGAGGGCTGCGTGGCGGTCAACATCTTCGGCGAGGGTTCGATCACCGAGCCCATGGCAGACTATATCCGGTACAACGCCGACCTGCGGCAGGAACGCGAGCAGGTGACCGGCCTTGCCAGCGCCAACGGCACGCTGTTCGAGCTTCCGGCCGGACCGCTCAAGGCTGCTGCGGGACTGGAATACCGTCGCGAGTACCAGCGGACCTGGGGGCAGGGAGGTGACAAGATCCTTCAGACGACCTCGACCGGCGTGCCGGATATCGAGGCGCGCTTCGACGTCATCGAAGCGTTTGCCGAGATCGACGTTCCGGTTTTGGAGACCGTTTCGCTCCAGCTCGCCGGTCGCATTGCGGACTACTCCACGGTCGGCACGGTCTCCAGCTACAACATCGGGGGCAGCTTCTTCCCAAGCCCCGACGTTCGCTTCCGCGCGCAATATTCGCGCTCGCAGCGTGCGCCGACCCTGACCGAGTTCTTCTCCCCGCCACGCGGCGACTATGACTCGCTCACCGATCCGTGCGGCGGGCTGCTGCCAGACGGTACCGGAATCACGCCGCCTCCGGGGAGCGATGCGAGTGCGGCGACGATTGCCGCCAATTGCCTCGCCGAACCGGGCATCCAGGCCTATTTTGCGGACCCGGACAACGCCGGGCAGGCGTTCGGTGTGGGGGGCAGCGTTTACGGGCCCAACGCAGGCAACACCAACCTGCGGGAAGAAACGGCGGACACGTTCACTGCGGGTGTGATCCTGACCCCCCGCTTCGTCCCCGGCCTGTCGCTGATCGTCGATTACTACCAGATCAACGTGAAGGACGCGATCGGTTCGGTCTCGACCCAGCTGGCAGCCGAGCTGTGCTACACTGCGGACAATTATCCGAACAATCGCTTTTGCGACACGATCACTCGCAACCCGGCCAATGGCGCGGTCCGCGAAGTCATCAACCAGTCCGAGAACCTCGATCGCTACGAGACGTCCGGGATCGACACCACGCTCAACTACGACTGGGAAATCGGCGGCATTCCGGGCGATTTCGATTTCAATGTGATCTACACGCACTACCTTGACGATTCGTATTCGTTCCAGGCGATCGACGGGCTGCAGACCGAGGATACGCTCGGCATCATCGGCAATCCGAAGGACGAATTCCGCGCCAAGATCGGCTGGAGTCACGAGGGCCTGCGCGTGACCTGGACGACGCTGTTCAAGAGCGGCGGCGTGGATGACAAGGATGTTGGACCGGGCGAACCCGCCTATTTCGACGTCGGTTCGCAGTCCTATCACAACGTCTACGTCGGCTACACGCTGCGTCGCCGTCCGACGGTTCGCTTGTATGCCGGTGTGAACAACGTGTTCGACGATCTGGGGCCGTTCCTGCCCAGCGGCCTGAACAGCGGAAACAGCCGCAACATCGTGTCCTCGCTCAACGATCTCGACGGACGTGAATTCTACCTCGGCGCACGCTCCGCTTTCTGACGAGCGATCGAGAGGAGAGCCGGGCAGGCTATTGCCCGGCTCTCCCCATTTCGCCCATCCGCCGCAAACCCCAGACCTGCCATGGAGGTGCGCCACCATGCGGCGACCGCTGTCCCTGATCCTCACCTGTCTTGTCCTTCTCTCCGCACCCGCAAGTGCCCAAGAGCGCCGCCAGTTCGGCGATAATCTGTACCTTGAGAATGTGCCGCAGTCGGTTCTGTACGATGGGCGCGAGGTCGCCGGGCACATGCAGACGCAGAACAGCTATTCGGTGCGCGGCTGGACGCATGATGGCGACGCCATGCTGTTTTCCTATCGCGGCGACCTCTATCGCCGGGCGAGCGTCAACGGCGACTACGCCAAACTTCTAGACCTGCCGGGCGTCAGCCTGTCGAATGCGAAACCCGCGTCTGTCTGTGGGCGCGAGGGTTATGTCTTCACCTCCGACCGCGATGGCGACGAGTATAGCGCCGTCTACCTGACCGACGGGCGGTCTTTCGATGCCGACAAGATCTCGCCGGGGAAGTCGCGCAACGTATCGGTCATCGTGTCCGACACGCGCGACCGGATCGCTTACGCCAGCGCAGAGGCAGGCACCGGGGTGTGGCAGCTGATCGCGCAATCGACCTGCGCCGATGAAGCTCCGCAGGTCCTCGCACGGGGCAATGCGCCTTTCTATCCCGACGACTTCAGCCCCGCTGGCCGCCACCTGCTCGCCGAAGGCCCGGCAGACGAGGGCTTCAAGCTCTCGGAAATCGACCTCGAAACCGGGGAGGAGACAATCCTTCTGCACGCGGACGAGGACATAAAGGACTCCGCCTACTCAGCGGACGGGCGGTACATCTTCTTCACCAGCAACGCCTATTCCGACTTCATCGAACTGATGCGTTATGATCGTGAGACCGGCGAACTGATCCCGGTGCTCAGCGATGTCGGTTTCGACATTGATGGCATCGCGGTTGCGCCCGATCGCAGCCGGATGGCGGTGTCGTACAACCGCGACGGGCTGTCGATGATCGTCGTGATCGACATGAACCGGCTGGCGCTCATCGCTGGCCCGGCCGAGCGTTCGCCCGGTGTGGTCAGCGGCATGCGCTTTTCGCCCGATGGCGAGATGCTGGCGATGCGCGTGTCGCAGCCCGAAGTGCCATGGCGTTCGGGGCTGTACGATTATCGCACCGGCGCGTTCGAGCCGTGGACGGGCGGTTTCAAGCCGAACCAGAAGATGACCTCGCTGGTACCGGACCTGACCTCCTACCAGACTTTCGACATGGATGGCGACGCACCCCGTCGCATCCCGCTGCTCGTCTATCGTCCCTCGACCGCTTCGGCCGAGAAACCCGCGCCGGTGGTGATCTTCGCGCATGGCGGCCCGGAATCGCAGTCGCGCCCCAGCTTCAGCCGTTTCTACCACTATATCGTGACGCAGATGGGGATCGCCGTGCTGCGGCCGAACATTCGCGGCTCCGATGGGTATGGCAAGACCTTCGAACAGCTCGACGAGACGACCCGCCGGGCGGATGCGATCCGCGATATCGGGACCCTGCTCGATTGGGTCGCGGAACAGTCCGATCTCGATGCGTCGCGCGTGGTGATTGCAGGCGGCTCGTATGGAGGGTTCGTCTCGCTTGCCTCGCTGGTCGAATATTCGGATCGCCTGAAGGGCGGAATCTCGCGCTTCGGCGTCTCCGATTTCGCCTCCTTCATGGAAAATACCGAGCCTTACCGGGTCGATAACCGGAGGCGCGAATATGGCGACGAGCGCGACCCCGAGGTTGCGGCGTTCTTCCGGAAGGTATCTCCGATGCAGAATGCGGACAGGATCACGGTGCCCGTCCTGTTCATTCAGGGGGGCAACGATCCGCGGGTGCCGCAGCAGCAGTCCGAAGACATGATCGCGGCGATCCGGGCCAACGGCGTGCGGGTGTCCTATGTTCTCGCCACCGATGAGGGGCACGGTTTCGACAAGAGCGAGAACAGCCGCATATCCGATGGCGCGCAGATCGCCTTCCTGCGCGAGATGCTGCTCGATTGAGGGCAGCGGACAGCTGACCCGCGAGGGGCCGCCGTCCGCCCGGGGCAGTCGCGCCCAAGCGGAAGGTCACGAGCGATCCGGCGATGACCGGGCGGGAAGACAACGGGGGCAAGGCGCAACAGAACTCCACGGACAGGAGGCAGCCGGGTCTGGCCGCTTACCGTCTGCCGAGGCCACCGTCATAGTGGTGCGCCCTCAATTCTTGCGATCTTCCTTCCCGAGCATGGATCGACCCGGGAAGGCTCATCGCACAATGCTCCCATCCGGCGCACGAACCTCGACGGGCCCGAGATTCAGGGCTCGCACGTTGTCCTCGATCTGCGAGAGATCGCCCACGATAACCCAAGTCATCGCCTCGGGATCGAGTAATGAGGAAACCTGGGCTGTATCGCCCGGGGTCAATGACGCGTAGCGGTCGGGCAGGGTTTCGATCCAGTTCACCGGATGATCGAAGCGGTCGACATAGCGCAGGTAGCCAACCATCGCGTTGTTCGTCTCGTAACGGTCGGCCAGTGTCAGCACATCGCCGCGCCGGACAAGCTCCAGCTCTTCGGGGGTGACCGGGCGACTATCCGTGATGCCTTCCAGCTCTTTCACGATTTCCGCCAGCGCGGCAGCCGTCTTGTCGGTCTGCACGCTGGTCGAAATCTGGAAGGTCTGCGGTCCGACAGCGGATGAAATCCCGCTGCCCGCGCCGTAGGTCCAGCCCTTGTCCTCGCGCAGGTTGGAATTGATCCGCGCAGTAAATCCGCCGCCGAACACCGAATTGAGCACCCCGAGGTCGAAGTTCACGGGATCGCGCCCGTCCGGCACGATCCGCCCGACCCGCAGCGCGGATTGGATGGCGCCCGGCTTGTCGATCAGGATGACCCGCGGGCCGGCCTGAGGGGCGAGCGGTGTCACGCTCTTTGTCCCCAGAGGCACGTCGGGCGCTTGCCAGCTTCCGAATGCATCCTCCAGTTCGGCCATCAGGCGTGCATAGTCGGTCGCCCCGGCAGCGTAGATCGTGGCGTTGTCCGGCCGGATGAACGCCCGGAGGAACTCCTCGAAGTCGGCGGGCCCGTAGCTTTCGATTACCGCGCGCCGATTGCCTAGCTGGCGGGCATAGGCATGATCTTCGCCGTAAATCACGCTCCCGAAGGCTTCGGAGGCGAGCGAGTTAACATCGGTTTTGGACTGTGCAATCCGCGAAAGCGCCTGCGACTTCGCCCGCGCCACATCCTCTTCGCGAAACGCGGGGTGGCGGATCATGTCTGCCCAGAGCTCGATCGTTTCGGGGAGATTGCGCGCCAGCGCCGAGGCCACCACCGTGGTCGTATCGACATCGCCGGTTGTATAGATGCGCGCGCCCAGGCGCTCTTCCCGGTCGGCCAGCTCATTCCCGGTCAGGCTCTGCGTGCCTTCACCCAGGAGCGCGTTGGTGAACCCCTCGATCCCGTCCTTGCGGCCGAGATCGGCACTGCTTCCCGCATCGAAGCTCATCGCCATGTCGACCGTTGCCGTGCCCGGGCGCTCGGCGAATAAGACTCTGATCCCGTTGGAGAGCATCCCTTCGCGTACCGTTGGCAGCGCCAGTTGGGGGTAGCCCTGCAAAGGCGGCAACTGCGTGCGGTCGGCGCCATCGGCGCCTGCCTGGCGATCCGGGCGGGGGACGACCGTCAGCTGATAGTTCGGGCGCGACAGCCATTCGCGCGCGGCATCGCGTACATCCTTCGCGGTGGACGCCTCGATCTGCGCCCGGTCCTTCAGGTAACTGCCGGGATCGTCTTCGAACACGAGACCGCCGGCCAGCATCATCGCCTTCACGAACAGCGATTCCTGCGCACGAACATTGTTGCTGTACCAGCCCGCCTTGGTCCGCTCCAACTCGCTCTCGCTCGGCCCTTCGTCGATAAAGCGATCGAGCTCTTCGCGCAGGATGGCTTCGACCTCGGCCGGGTCGACGCCCGCTTTCAGCCGCACGCCGATCTCGAACACACCGGCCAGCTGCATGCTTTCGTAGTTGGCAAAGACTCCGGTCGCCAGTTCACGGTCGACCACCAGCGCCTGGTTGAGGCGCGACAGGCGGCCCGATCCAATCAGGTTGGATGCAAGGCGCAGGGCCGGGCTGACCTCGCTGCCCTGGCCCGGCACCGGCCAGCTCCATGAAATCGCGGTCTGCGGTACGGCTTCCTCGACGACCTGAAGCTTGGTCGTGTCGAGCAGCGGCAGATCCTGGGTAAGCCGCGACACCGGCGGGCCGGGCGGTACGGCGCCGAAATACTTCGTCACGAGCTCGCGGGCGTCCTCCATCGAGACATCGCCCGCCAGGCTGACCACCGCGTTCGAGGCGCCGTAGTAGTCCTTGAACCAGTTATGCATGTCGTCGAGCGAGGCGGCGTCGAGGTCGTCCATCGAACCGATCACGGTGTGGTGATAGGGATGCTCGGGCGGGAACAGCGCCTCGTTGCGCAACCGGTCCATCGAGGAATAGGGCCGGTTCTCGTAAGTGCGCTTCTCGTTCTGTACCACGCCGCGCTGTTCATCGAGCTTGGCCTGGGTGACCGCACCCAGCAGGTTGCCCATGCGATCGGATTCCAGCCAGAGCACCCGCTCCAGCCCGCCGGTCGGCACGACTTCGTAGTAATAGGTCTGGTCGAAGCTGGTCGCGCCATTGACCGCCGAAACGCCGATTTCCTGCAACGGCGGCATGTATTCGTCGTCGCGGTTTTCCGAACCGTTGAACATCAGGTGTTCGAACAGGTGGGCATAGCCGGACTTGCCATCGGGTTCGTTCATCGAACCGACGTGATACCAGACCGCGACTGCCACCTTCGGCACGCTGTGATCCTCGTGAACGACCACGCGCAGCCCGTTGGGCAAGGTGAACTCTTCGTAGGCAATCTCGCCATGCGAGGCGGGGACGGCAGGGGTGGCTTGCGCCAGCGCCGGGCCTGGCTGGGCGAGCGAAAGACCTACCGCGAGAATCGGCAGGGCAAGGAAATGCTTGGTCATCGAAGAGCTCCCGGGAAGGGGGGGAAGGGGGCATGCGTCGACGCCCCAACACGGGCGCCGACGCCATTGATGCGATCAGAAGGTGGCCGAAATGCCGATCTTGAACCGGCGCCCGCCAAGGTAGGTCGCGCGGTGGTAATAGGATGGCACGCCCTGTTCGCCGCCGAAGCTGTAGGCGACATCGAGATCGCCCGTGCCGTTCAGCAGATCGTTTGCCTCGAAGAAGACACGCAGATCCGCGAAGGCCGGCCGCAGGTAGTACTCGGCCCGGAAATCGAGCGTTTCGACCGCCTCGGTGTAGTTGCTCAGGCCCCGGGGCCGGAACGACGATAGCGCGCGCGACTGGTAGCCATAGGTGAGGTTCGCATCGATATCGTACTTGGCGTAGGTCAGCGCCGCGGTGCCCGAATGTCTCGGCTGTTGCACGAATGGCAGGCCTGTGAATTCGTAGACATTGTCGGGGGCAGGCTCATACGCATAGGTGTAACGGTCGGTCCGCCAACTCTCGGTATAGGTGTAGTTGACGTAGACGCCGAAGCCGCCCCAGACACCGGGCAGGAAGTCGAACCGACGCTCGGCCTGCGCCTCGATCCCCCACAGTTCCGCCACATCGTCGCTGTTGACCGGCGTGCCCCCGGTTATGAAGACCGAGTCCGGATTGGCCGGATCGAAATAGGGCGCTCCGTTGAAATAGGGGTAATCGGGCAGCGTGATCGCATCCAGCACGGCCGGACCGTTGGTGATGTTGGTCTGCAGCAGATTGTCGATTCGCTTGTAGAACCCGCTCAGCTTGAAGACGCCGATGCCTGAGTAATACTCGGCACTAATGTCGAAATTGTCGGTCTTCGCAGGCTTCAGATTGGGGTTGCCGCTATTGATCTGGAGGATCGGCTTCACGCCTTCCGGCCCGGGAATGGGGAAGTTGATGAAGGCGATCCGCGTTTCGGACGAAAGCTGCCCGATCGAGGGGCGCGCCACCGAGAGGAAGTAGCCGGCGCGGAAGATGAGATCGTCGCTTGCGCGGTAATTGAACAATACGCGCGGCAGGAAGTCTTCCGCCACCGATTCCTCGGTCACCAACCGGGTGAACTCGTTCTGGAAGATCAGGTCGTTGCCGACGCCGCCGCCGTTCTCGGGCAGGATCGGGCCGGTATAGACGGGGAAGACCAGATTGGTCGCCGCCAGCTTCGTGCGGTTGTACCGTACGCCGCCGATGATCTCGACCTTGCCGATATCGACCCGCGCCTGGACGTAAGCGGCGAGATTTTCCTCTTCGGTCTTCTCGTTTTCCTGATCGGGATTGGGGATAATCGGGGTGATCGTCAGCCCGGTGCTGGAGACGTAGCTTTCGAGGTTGTCGGCCAGATCGCGCACGGATGCTTCGCTCAGGACGAGGAAGCCCGCATTGTCGATGCCGATGCGGGAGAGATCGGACGGTACGAAATCCAGGCCCAGCGAGGTGACGGGCACATTGCCGCCGATCTGGCTGCGTACCTGGTTGCTGGTGAAGGACGTGTTCTCATAGAACACGCCGGCTTCCAGATAGTTGAGGAACCCCGTGCCCGGCGTCCAACGGGCCGATCCGCTCGCAGTATAGCGGTCGTTGCTACCCGAAAAGTCGTCGAACTGGCCGGAGGCATTGTCGATCGTGAAACCCGACGGGTCGTTGATCAGCTCTCTGCCTGCATCGCTGAGCAGCGGCAGTGGAATACCGCGGCCGGTGCGCGGCGCGAAGCCGGTGAGGATGCGGCCGGTAACCGGATCGACCGCGCCCGGCGTGAACAGATCCGCGCTCGCATCCGCTTCGGGCATGCGGAATTGCACGCCAAACTGGCGGGGGTGCGTTTCGGTGCCCCGTGCATAGCCCGTAAGGTATTTGAAGGTGAAGCTTCCGGCATCGGTGCGACCCTTGAAGCTGAAGGTATCGGTGACCTGCTTCACGTCGGGATCGTAGCTGTAGGATTGCGTCCGCTGGATCGCCTCGTTGCCGGGGGCCAGTGGCAGGATCAGCTCTGACTCACCGCCACCTGCGGGCACGACGTATTCAGCCAGGGCGGTGAAAGTGTCGGTGAGCGAGAAGAACGTCGAAGTGGACTGGGAGCGCTGGTAGTCGACCTTGAGGTTGGTCCCGTCGCTCACCTGCCATTCGGCCGATAAAGTCCCTGCGAAAGTTTCGTTCTCGTTGTTGTAGAAGGTGGTGTTTACGCCCGAGGGAAACACCCTGTCGTCGCCCGGAAGGAACGGAAAAACCGTCAGTGGATCGACCGCTTCGGGCGCGGTGATCGACTGGCCGTTGCTATCCAGCGGCAGCGAGGTGCCAAAGGCGAGCCGCCCCCCGTTCCCCCCGGCATCGTAACCGATCGAGCGGTTATCGTTGCGCCGGTACTGGATCGAGGCGCTGAGCCCGAAATTGTCACCGAATGTGCCCGAAAGCGTACCCGACATGAGGAAATCACTTCCGAAGTCGTCCGGCGTGAAGCCGCCTTCCACAAGCAGGCTGGCATAGCGCCGCGGCCGGTCGAGCGGGGACAGTGTCTCGATCTCGATCAGGCCGCCCGTGCCCGAGGAATCCTGACTGGGCAGCAGCGACTTGTGGATCGTGATCTGGCCGACCGAGTCCGCCAGCAGGTTGGAAAGATCGGCAGAGCGGCCCGTGCCGTTGCCCACCGGCAGGTTGATCCCGTTCAGTTTCACGGCGTTCATATCGGGCTCCAGCCCGCGCACGATCACGTTGGTGCCATCGCCCGTCACGCTATTGCGCTGGAAGGCCACACCGGGCGCACGGCGCAAGGCTTCGGCAAAGGTCGTGCCGGTGAAGTTGCCCAGATCGTCTGCGGAAATCACGTCCGAACTGTTTTCGGCCGTACGCTGGACGTTGAGGGCGTTGGCCCGCGCGCTGCGCGAGCCGTAGACCAGGATCTCGTAGCCCTCCGTTTCAGGCTGGGCGAGCACGATCGCGAGAGTGCGGGCGCCGTTGTTGCCGACGCTGACGGTTTGGTAAACCGTTTCGTAGCCGAGAAAGGAAATTTCCAGCGTGTAGTCGCCCGCCGGAACATTCGCGAAGCGAAAATCGCCGAAGCTGTCGACCGCTGTCGTCTGGCCGGTCTCGACGATCCTGATCAGCGCGCCTTCCAGCCCGCGCACGCCATTGGCCGCGGTAACCGATCCTGCGATCGCGCTGCGACCGGTCGCCGCGCCCGATTGCGCGGCGGAGGAGATGACGAACGCGCCGCTACTGGTGCGCGTCAGGGTCAGCCCCGAACCGCTGAGGATTCGTTCGAACGCGGTCTGTGCCGTAAAGGTACCGCGGATGGCCGGTGCCCGGCGTTCGGCCACATCCTGCCCGTTGAAGACCACGTTGCTGCCCGTCCGGTCGGCAACCGTGGTCAGAGCATCGCTCATCGGCTGGGCCGGGAGATCGAAGGTGTAGGTGGTTTCAGGTGCGGCTTGAGCGTAAGCCGCTGTGCTGATCGTGGCAGCCCCGATGGCAAGCAGCGAAGTGGTGAGTGAACGGTACAATTCGGCCCCCTTTGGAAAGGGCCGGTCCCGTCCGCCCCTGACCCCTAGACGATGCCGCATTGCGAAACCGACAGGCGGAACGAAACTTTTTTTCAGTTTTGTGTCTGTCGGCTTTCGATCACGAGCGTCTGGCCGGATGCGCGCACATCAAGATTGTGCAGGGCCGAAACTGCTTCAGCAAAGCTGGCGGGGTCTGCGGTGGAGAAGCTGCCCGATACCGCCAGTCCGGCAATGTCCGACCCGACCGCGAGCCGCTCCCCACCGTACCGGTTCAGCTCGCTGACGGCTTCGCCAAGCGGAACATCATCGAATACCACACGACCGCGCCGCCAGGCAGCCACATCCTCGATCGCGCGCCGATCGCTGCGAGCTTTGCCGTTGACGGTCAACCGCAATCGATCGCCGGTCCGCAGGGAGCGCCCGCCTTGCGCGATCGCGACAGGTTCGGCGCGCCCATCCTCGCCAAGTCGTGACACGGCGATCCTGCCTTCCAGCAAGGTTACCGAGGTATCGGTGCCGACATGGCGGACCACGAACCGCGTCCCGACCGCGCGCACCTGCAGGTTGCCGGCCCGTACGACGAAGGGGCGCTCGGCTTCGTGGGCCACGTCGAACACGACTTCGCCTTCCTCCAGGGTCAGCGCTCGCTGGTCGTCGTCGAAATCGAGCGAAAGGCGGGTCATGGTGTCGAGTGCGGCGGTGCTGCCATCGGCAAGGCGTTCGATTGCCTGCTCGCCGGGCGCGGTTTGCAATGTCTGGTGGCCGGGAAGCCGGGTCAAGACAAAGGCGCTCGCCAGCATGATCAGCGCGACGCAGGCGGCCATCGCCCACTTGGACGCAGGGGCAGCTTTCGGGGGGGGGCTTGCTGCGACAGGCGATTGTGCGGCAGCCCGGGGCAGCATTGACCACACTTCCTGGGCCCTGTCGAAGGACCGGGCGTGGCTCTCGTTTTCGCCCAGCCAGGCTTCGTGCGCTGCGCGAGCTTGCGCTCCGGCTTCGCCGTCCAGTCGCACGAGCCACGCGGCCGCTTCGGCATTTTTGCCGGTCGCACTGTCAGAACCGCGGCTCACAAGCTTTCCGTCCACTGCATGAGTTTCAGAGTCGCGCGAGCTACCTGCTTTTCCACGGCAGCAACGCTCATCTGCTCGCGCTCGGCAATCTCGGCATAGCTTAGATTGTCCAGCCGGCGCAGCAACAGGATCCGGCGCGTCCTTTCGTTCAGGTGGGCGATCCCGGCCGAAAGATGCTCCAGTTTCGCGCGCGCATCGACAATGTCGGCAGGATCGGGATCGGTGCTGGATACGAGCTGGACGTTGGGATGCTGGACAAAGGGTGCCCTGGCGCTGCGGCGCTGGCTATCGATCGACAGGTTGATCGCGGTCGAGACGAGCAGCCCTTCCTGCGAACGGACTTCGCTTGTTTGGGCGTAGGCATCGATCTTGATGAAGGCCTCGTGCACGATCTCGTCAGCATCCTCGCGTGAAAGCCCGCGACGGAGCACTGCCCGCCGCGCCTTTTCCAACATCTCTGGGATCCTCGACATATCCCTCTAGCAATCCTGACGCTTGCGGAACCGAAATCCGACAATACGGATATGCTTTGGCTTGCAAAGGGCCACAGATGGCGAGTCTCGGAATGCGCCAGCATTATCTTCGAAGGCTCGGCGCCCGACGATAGACCGTTAGTGAGAACGGTAGTCGGTCGCTTCAGATAAGCACTCCGATCGCGGCAATTCTCGATGTCAGCCAAAGAAGGCCGCATGATCGAGATGGCCGGTCGCCCTGAGCAGCGCGGCCTGCGCCATCAGCACATCACTGCGGGCGCGGGCGAGGGCAAGTTGCGCGGCGCGGTAACTTTGTTCGGCGAGCAGGATATCGATCGTCGAGCGCAGGCCGAATTCATATTCCGCCCGCACACCGTCGAGCGCAATCTGCGCGGCGGCCAGCCCATCGCGGCTCGCCGCCTCGCGCTGTCCGGCAGCCTGAAGCGTGGCCCAGGCGGTCTCGACCGAGCGCATGGTCTCGCGCAGCTCGGACTGCACCGCGTAACGATTGGCGCGCGTCGTCGCTTTCGCCTCGCGCACCCTCGATGCCGCCAGCCCGCCGGTCAGCAGGGGGATTCGCACGCTCACACCGACGCTTGCGGCGTGATCGTAGCTCCGCAGGGCGCCGCCGGTCTCTTGCACTCCGCGACCATAGGCCCCCGCAAGCTCGACGCTCGGTGCGCGGTCTGCGCGGGCGCGGTCGATCCGGGCTTCGGAAGCCTCGACGATGCGCAGGCGTTGAAGCAGGCGCGGATTGGCCAGTTCGGCTGCGGCGCGTGCATGGGCAAGATCGGCTGGAAGCATGGCGGGTGGGGGGACATCGGCCTCCAGAGTGCCCGGGTCGTGGCCGACCACTGCGCGATAGGCGGCGCGCGCGCTTGCCAGGGCAGCCTCGGCATCGGCGAGATTGGCGACAACGCTTGATCGCTGGGCCTGCAACTGCGCGACGTCGGTGCGGGTCGCCTGCCCAAGGTCGAAGCGCGATTGCGCCTCTCCCACCTGCCGGTCGAGCCGTTCGATCCCGATCCGCGCGACGTCGACCGCTTCCTGTGCGAACAGCAGGTCGGCATAGGCCGCAACTACGCGCTCAAGCATCGCCGCCTCGCTGTCGCGCACAACCTGCGCGCTTGCTGCAACATCTGCTGAAGCCGCGCGACTGGCGGAGGAGATGCGGCCGCCGGTCCAGATCGGCATGGCCGCTTGCAGATCGGCGCTGCCCGCGCTCCCGTAGCCGAGATCGTCGTAGCCCGCACCGGCAACCGCAGAAAGCGTTGGCCGACCCTCGGCCCTCGCTTGTTCGGGGGCCTCTTCCAGCGCCTCCTGCCGGGCTCGCGCCTCGGCGAGCGTGGGGTTGGTGGCGTAGGCTGCCGCAATCGCATCGCGCAGCGTATCGGCCTGCGCCGGGGCTGCGCACAGGAGCGCGGCCCCGCCAAGCAAGGCGGCCCTCGTGATGACGCCCCTAATCATGACGCAGCGCCCAAGCCGGAGCGGTGCGGCTTGCGCGGAGTGACTGGCCAAGGACGGTCAGCACAGCGATGGCGAAGGCCACAAGGCTCGCACCGATGAAATAGATCGGCGAGAGTGCGATCCGGTCGTCGAAGTCCGCGAGCCAGGTGCGCATGGCGTAATAGGCGAGCGGCCAGGCGATCAGGTTGGCGATCACCACCGGCCGCATGAACTGGCCGACCAGCAGCTTGACGATATCGGTTGCTGAGGCACCGAGCGACTTGCGAATGCCGATCTCCTTCACCCGCCGCGCGGTGTTGAACGAGGCAAGGCCCCACAGCCCGACCATCCCGATCAGCACCGCGAGTCCTGCGCCGATGGCGAACAGGCGCGCCGTGCGCTCGTCGTTCTCATAAAACATTTCGAGCCGTTCGTCGGTTGTTTCCATTCCAAGCGGGAGCGCTCCGGCACTTTGTTGCCAAGCGGCCTCCACAGCTTCCTTCACAGGACGCGGATTGCCCGTGAACCGCAGTGTGGCGATGGCGAAATCGGGCAACTGGCTCTTGTAGACGTAGAAGGTCGGCCCGATTTCGGCGCGGGCGGAAGTGTAGCGGACATTGTCGACCACACCGACGATCGTGCGCGGCCGTCCTCCGCCGACAACCTTGCCGATCGCGTCTTCCGGCGAATCGAAGCCCATCACGGGCACGGCGTTGCGGTTGATGACAATGTTGAAATTGCCTTCGCTCTCGATCTCGGCCGCATCGTCGCGCCCGAATTCGGGGCTGAACACCCGGCCCGCCAGGGTCTCGATCCCGTAGGTTTCGAAGAACTTTTCCCCCACATCGATCTTGCGGACGCTCGGGCCGGGACCGGGCACACCGGGCAGCTGGACATTCTCGCCCGTATTACTGCCGCTGCCGCCCGCCGCCATCGTCGCCAAAGTGGCCGAGGTAACTTGGGGGATTTCTCGGAAGCGCGCCATCAGCGTGCCGCGCGCCGCAGCATCGAGCCCTGGATCGTTGAAGGTGCTCATGACCAGCAGGCCTTGACGCTCGAAACCAAGATCGGCTTTCCGGACATAGCTGGTCTGCGCCATCATCACGGCGGTGCCGATCATGAAGGCGATCGAGAGGCCGAACTGGAACACCACCAGGGCTTCACGCACCCGGGTTCCGCCCTTGCCGCCACCCGGCGAGCGCGACGCGGCCAGCACCGCGGCAGGCTGAAACCGCGAAACAACCATCGCAGGGTAGAAGCCCGCCAGAACGCCGGCGACGATCGACAGCAGGAACAGCGCAGGCACGACCAGCGCATAGGGAATTTCGAGTGAAAGTCCGCCCGCCGAATTGACGAAGGGCAGGCCCAGCTCTGCGAGGATCAGACCGCCCAGCGAAGCGATCGCGACAGTCAGGATCGCTTCGCCCATGAACTGGCGCATAACCTTGCCGCGATCGGCACCCAGCACCTTGCGCATCGCGACCTCGCGCGCCCGCAGACCCGAACGCGCAGTGGCCAGATTGACGTAATTGGTGAGCGCGATCAGCAGCGTGACGAGCCCGACGATGCCAAGGGTCGCGACCGTCTGCGGCAGGGTGTCGCTCGTGCCGAGGTGGAAATCGGCGATCGGCTCGACGATGTAGGACAGCATCTCGTCGGGGTCCTCGCCGAGGTCGTCTCCATGCTGGCGAATGAAAGCAGGCATCTTCTCCAGGAAGCCCTGTACATCTGCGGGGGTCTCGAGCCGCACATAGGTGAGCGCAGTCAAGGCCCCCAGATTGCGCTCCTCCGCGATGATTGTCGGCGAAGTAGACTGGATGATCGGGATCAGGATCGAGAAATCGAAATGGGTGTTTGTCGGCAGATCCCGAACGACCGCGCCGACGGTGTAGTTGGTCGGGCCCTCGTCGTGCGAGAGCGTGATGGTCTTACCGATCGGATCGCCCGACGGGAAATACCGCTCTGCCGCCTCTTCGGTCAGCACGGCGTTCCGTGGAGACTTAAGAGCATCGCGCGAGCCTGCCGTCAGCTCCAGCCGGAAGAAATCGAGAAAACCCGGATCGACGGGCGCGATATTCTCTGCCGTCCCGACGCCGTCGCGGATCACACTGCCATAGGCCGGCATGATATTCGTGCCGACGAGCTCGGGATCGGTCTCCTTGAGCATGTCGAGCAGCCCCCACGGCGTTTGATAACTCACACCGTCGAACGGGCTACCGGGCAGGTTGAAATCGCTCTGCACCATGTAGAGATTTTCATGGTCCGGAACCCAGCGATCGTAGCTGGTCTCGAACCGGACATAGAGACCGAGAACGATGAACACGGCGATGCCGATCGCCAGACCACCAATATTGAGCGCGGCGTAGAGCTTGTGCCGGGTGAGCGAGCGATAGAGCGAAAGAAGGGCGAAGCGGTTCATGGCAGGGTTCCGGTACTGGGGCGGTTCAATCGCAGGCGGTGTGGGCTTGGCCGCCCTTGCTGAGGGTGCAGGTCGCGCCGCCGGTGACGCGGATGCTGCTCACGCCAGAGGCGGAGAGCGCAGCAGTCCGGCTGGCGTGCGCCCTGATCGAGGCATTGCCCGAAGCAGTGGCGGTGACCTGCGGGGCCAGGAGGTCGCGCGTGTCCGCCTCGCTCGCACCGCTGCTGCCGATCGCAACCACCTTGGCCGATCCGGCGATGTTCGCTTCGGCGGCTCCGGAAAGGTCGAGCGTGACAATATCCGCCATGATCGACGTGGCCCGCAGTTCGGATGCGCCGGAAAGGTGCAGCTCGCCATCGCCGATCTCGAGTCCGGTCAGGTCGAGCTCGCTTGCGCCGGAAAGCTTTGCCTCGAAGCGGGGCCCGGAGAAACGTTCGATCGCCATGCGCGTGGCACCGGAGAGTTCGACCTCGCGCAGCGCCGGTAGCGTGATCCCGATCGCGATTGGAACATAGCCGTCCTTGCAGCCGCCCTTCTTGCGGTCGAGTACCAGCCGGGTCCCGCGCGTCTCGGCTTCGAGCAGCGCGAGATCGCGCTCGGTGCCGCGGACGGTCACCGCAAAGGACGCGCCCCGCCGCACGGTGGCTTTGTCGCAGCCCGAGAGCCTGATGGCGTCGTATCCCTCCAGTGTGAGCACGCCGCTGACCTTCTCGGCGCTTTGCGCAGAGGCGGTCGGTTTGGGCTGCTCATGCGCGTCGGCGGCGCAGGCGATCAACGGGAGGGCGAGAAGCGATAGCGAGAGTTTGCGTGCCATGGGTGCGTCCTCCTCAAAGCGCGCGCATGGCGCTGGCGACTATGCGGCCGTCGAGCATGTCGATCCGCCGCTTTGCCATGTCGGCGTGGCTTGGAGAGTGGGTGACCATCACGATGGTCGCACCGCCATCGTTGAGGGCGGTGAGGATCTTCATCACCTGCTCGCCATTGGCGGTGTCGAGGTTGCCGGTCGGTTCGTCCGCGAGGATCAGCTTCGGCTGGCCCACGATCGCGCGGGCGATTGCGGCGCGCTGTTGCTGGCCGCCTGAAAGCTGGTGCGGGAAATGGCGCGCGCGGTGGGCAATGCCGACCGTATCCATGGCCGAGGCGACCCGCTCCGCCTTGTTGCCTGACAGGTCCTTGCGATAGGCAAGGCCGAGCGCAACGTTCTCTTCGATCGTCAGTTCGTCGATCAGGTTGAAGCTCTGAAACACGAAGCCGAGCTGCGCGGCGCGAAACCTGGCCAGTTTCTTCTCGGCCATCGCGGCGAGATCGGTGTCACCGAACCAGTAATGGCCCGATGTCGGTCGGTCGATCGTGCCCAGCGTGTTGAGCAAGGTGGATTTGCCACAGCCCGACGGGCCCATGATGGCGAGGAATTCGCCTTCCGCCACGTCGAGGTTCACATCGACGAGAGCGGTCGTCTCGACCTCGTCCGAGGTGTAGCTGCGTTCGATATTTTCGAGCTTGATCACGAAGTTCATCCCTCTTTTCAGCGGATATTGATGGTGTCGCCCTTCACCCGGGCGAGATTGCTGGTGACGATGCGCTGGCCCGGTTCGAGGCCTGACAGGATTTCGACCTGCCGCGGATTGCGGCGACCGATTCTTACGCTCACCCGGCGGGCGTGCTTGCCATCGGGATCGACCACGAAGGCCGACGAGCCGCCTTCGCTCAGCCACGCGCCGACCGGCGCAATCAGCGCAGGCGTTGCAGCGCCGAGCGTGATCCGCACGTCGAGCGTCTGCCCGCGATTGAGATCCTGTTTCGGCATCGTTTCGAAAGTCAGCTCCACGCGGAAGCGGCCTTCGGTGACGGTTGGCAGGACTTTCGATACGGTCAGCGTCGCACTGTCGGACGTGGTGGCTTTCTGGCCGACCTCGACCCGGCCGAGGTAATATTCGTCGACCTCGGCCTCGAGCTTCCAGTCGCCTTCGCTATCGACCTGCCCCGCGGAATCTCCGCTGGCGAGCGTTTGGCCCGGCTGGAGCGGGAAATTGGTCAGGCGGCCCGCCATGGGCGCGCGGATCGTGAGCGCATCGAGACTGCCGCGCACGGCGGCGAGGTTGTTCTGAAGGCGCGCACGCGTGGCATCGAGCATCTGGCCTTGCGTCGCGGTAATCCTCGCCTCGTTGGCACGTCCGTTTTGCAGCTGTGCGAGGCGCTCGGTCTGGTAGTCGACCTCTTCCTGATAGCTCTTCACCCCGGCATCGGAGACGAAGCCCTTGTCGTGAAGTTGTCGGCGGATATCGAGATCGCGGCGGGCGCGAACCAGGTCATATTCGGCGGCCGCGACCTGGCCCGCGCGATCGACGCGCGAACGCTGGATGCCCAGATTCTGACCCGCGACGCCGCCCAGCTGGCTGGCGATCTGCGCTTCCTGGCTCAGCACGGTGAGCTCGAGATCGGGATTGGCGAGCCGCGCGAGCGGCTGGCCTTTCGTTACCAGCGCGCCGTCCTGAACGAAGAGCTCCTCGACCTGTCCGCCGCTCATCACCCCCACCAGCGTGGTCGTGGCCGGAACGACTCTGGCGCGGACGGGCAGGTAATCGTCGAAGGCCGCACGGGCCACTTCGCCGGTCTGGATCTCGTCGGCATCGACATTGGTCGAACCGCTCGCGGGGATCGCACGCCACCCGACAATGGCAATCGCGATCACCGCGAGGGCGATCAGCAGCCGCTTGTCGCGCCACCACGGGGCCCTCTTTTTCTCGACCTTGCGATCCATCGCGGCACCGGGTGTGGGCGTAGACAAATTGTTGGACTGTTCGGCTGTGTGCGTCATCATGTCCCCAGTATCGCCGAACATGGCCCAGAGACCTAAGTTATTATGATTAAACGGAATTCTAACACTGCCCGTCAGCCGGGCCGTCCATCGCCGGACACAGTGTCCGCAAGTGGACAGCAGCGCGAAGCGTCAAGCGAAGAGCCCGGCCTGGCGATTCTCCTGATCGACGACCGGCCCGAGGTTGCGAGCGCGATGGAGATCGCCTTTCGCATGGCCGGTCACGGCCTGACCGTGGCTCACGAACCTGAGGCGGCGTTCTCCCAACTGGCGCGAACCCAATTCGATGGGATCGTGCTCGATCTCAATTTCACTCCGGGAAAGAGCGACGGCAAGGAAGGGCTCGCCTGCCTCGACCGGATCATGGCGGACGATCCCGGCGCCTGCGTCGTCGTGCTGACCGCGCATGGCGGGGTCCGAATGGCGGTCGCAGCCATGCAGGCGGGTGCGCGCGATTTCGCGGTCAAGCCGTGGAACAACGCGGATCTGATCGGCAAGGTGGAAGCTGCGGTGGACCGCGGGCCGGTCACCACGAATGCGGGCGCGCCCGGTGCCGAACGTAGCACGCCACCTGCGCGCATTCTTGGCGAGAGCGCTCGCATCGAAGAGCTGCGTCAGCTGATCCGCCGGGTCGGGCCGACCATGGCCGGGATCACGATCACCGGGCCATCGGGGGCAGGGCGGATGCTGACTGCGCTCGCGGTCCATGCAGCCTCCGCCGATGCGCAGAACGCGCCGCTGCGGATCGACCTGCGCGAAGCGGGGGCACTCGACGGGATCGAGGATGCGGCAGGCAGCGTGATCCTGCGCTATCCCGAGCGGCTCGAAGAGCTGGCGCAGGATCGACTCGCACGGCTGCTGCCCGAAATTGCCCGTCCGATCGCGATCGCCGATCGGATCGATGCGCTAACCCCTGCACTGCGCCGCCGCATCGCGACGATCGAACTTCCCGTGCCGTCGCTGGCGCAGCGGCGAGCGGACATCCCGATCCTTGCGCGCCATTTCCTGAATGATGCGGCAGCTCGCTTCGGACGTGCGGTACCACGGCTGACCGAAGCGGTTGAAACCGCTTTGCGCGAGGCCGACTGGCCCGATGAGGCGCGTGGTCTGGCCGCTGAAATGGAGCGCGCTGTTTTGCTGTCGGATGACGGGACGATCGATACCGGCATCCTGTCGATCGGCGCGCGTTGCGCGGCTGCTCCTGCCGAAGAGAACATGCCCAGGTTCGATCTCGATCGCACGGAGAAGGCGATGATCGCCGCCGCGCTGGCCGAACATCACCACAATGTCAGCCATGCGGCCAAGGCGCTGGGACTGAGCCGTGGCGCGCTTTACCGCCGGATGGAGCGCCACGGCCTGTGATGCTCTACCATCGACGTGGGTGGCGGGCGGCTGCGCTGGGGGTTGGCCTGCTCGCTAGCGCATTTGTCGCGGCATTTGCCTGGGACACCGGGCGCTGGGGCCTGCTGGTCGGTGCGATGCTGACGGGGTGTTGGGCACTTGCGCTCGCATGGTGGAATGCCGCCCTGGTGCCTTCGCGCCCATCGGAACCGGGCAGCGATGCAGAGGACGAAGACGCGGCGGTGCACCGCCTTTTGCTCGATGCCGCACCCACTCCGCTGCTCGCGATAGATCGCGATACGGCCCGCGTGCTCAACCGCGCGGCGCGGACGATCTTCGCCTCCGATGACCGCATCGTCCCTGTGCCGACAGCGCTGCTCGATCCTTCTGCATCGACATTGCGCCACGAGGGACGCCGGTGGCGGATCGACCGGGTCGAGGCCTCGTCGGGGGTGACGGTCGCCGCATTGATCGATGTCGAGCGCGAGGAACTGGCCGCCGAGGCGCGCGCAAGTGCGGATATGATCGAGGTGCTGGGCCACGAGTTGCTCAACGGACTCTCGCCGATCGTGTCACTGGCCCAGAGCGCGCAGACGGCGGCCACGCAGGAGCCGGTGGATACCGCGCTGCTCGCGGAAATCCTCGGCCCGCTAGCCCGCCGCGCCGACGGCCTGCAGCGCTTCGCCACGGATTACCGCGCGCTTGCGCGCCTGCCCGAGCCGATCGTCACGCCCGTTGCGCTCGACCAGTTCGGACAAGATCTGGCGCAGCTCTTCGCCCGGCGCTGGCCGACGGTCGCGCTCACGCTCGATATCGGCGAGGTTGGCGAATGGGCGATGGATCGCGACCAGGTACACCAGGCGGTCTGGGCCCTGCTCAATAATGCGGCTGAAGCCACTATCGCCGCAGAGGACCCGCGCGCCGCCCTGTCGATGACATACGAGGAGAACCGGTTGGTGATTGCCGTCGCCGATAATGGGGCGGGGGTGCAGCCGGAAAGCGCGGCCTTCGTCTTTCGCCCCTTCCACACTACCAAGCCCGAGGGCTCCGGGATCGGACTTTCGCTCGCCCGTCAGATTGCCCGTGGCCATGGAGGATCGCTGGAACTGGCCGGAGCGAACCCGACCGTTCTCCAGTTGAGCCTGCCCAGGGCTCCTTGCGGCTGAAGAACTGCTTCGGCCGCCAGCGGCCGGCATTCACCAGGACAGGTGGACCGAAGTGCCCTTGTTCGAGGTTTCGATTTCCAGCGTGACACCGATGTCGGCCGATCTTTGCCGCATACCCTTGAGGCCAAGCCCACTTTCCGAAGGGTGGCGATGGGCTTCCAGCAGCGGATCGAAGCCACTGCCATTGTCCGTTATCCAGATATCGCGCTCGCCCGATTGCACGGTGATGACGTCGGCGCCGGAATGCTTGACCGCATTCGTAATAGCTTCCTGCACGATGCGCATCAGCCCGAGGATTTTGGAGCGCGTCGGATTGTCGAACCGGGGATCGCCTTCCACCTTCCATTCGAAGCGGGCGTGATGGCGATCGAGCAGCGGTTCCAGCCGGTTGCGGATCATCCCGAGCGCGGCCGATATCTCTACATCGGAGTGGAGGCTGTCGATCATCAGCGCCATGTCGCCAAGCGCATCCTCTAACGCGTTGCGCAACACGGGGTCGTCCCTGCCCGAGTTTTCGAGATAGGCGAGCGTGTTGACCAGTTGCCCGCCGATGCCGTCATGCAGGTCGAGCATGATCCGCTGCCGTTCCTGCGCGACGACCTGCTTTTCCTTCTGGCGACTCAGCGCGCGATACATTTCGTCCAGTTCGGCCGATTTGGCGCGCACCTGATCCCGCAGCGACTCGCTGAGCCGGTCGCGCTGTCGCTTCATCTCGACCAGCCATTGCACCAGCGTCCAGCTGATCCCCGCGAACAGGAGGGTCACCGCGACTTGCCCCAGGGGCAGCCGCACGACTTCACCGGCCATGAACGAATCGAGCCAGGCGGTAACCCCGCAACTCGCCGAGAGGCTGAACAGCAAGACGAGCACGAAGCGGTCCACGCGTGCGAGAAGCGGTGTCGATATCAGGATCCAGAGGATGCAGATTACAGCAACAGCGACGCCGATGAAACTCACGCCAGCTGCACTGATGCCCAGCACCGGGTGCCCCGCAACCAGGATCGCCAAGCCGGCGGCGATCGTTGCGTGCACCGCCACGAACGCCAATTGCGAACGTTCCTGAAAGAAGTCGCGCAGAAACATGTAGAGGCAATAGGCGGTCCCATGCATCGCCAGGATCGAGGCAAATTTCCACCAGGGCCCTGGCGGGGCCACATTGGGGTAGGCGAGTTGCCAGCCGAAGATCGTTGCGCCTGCCATCGCCAGGGGGAGCCAGCCCAAGCCCTGTCCCCGACGGTTCATTCGCCAGAGCGCGAAGAACGCGGCCCCGAGAATGGCGGCCAGACCGATGTTCATCCGCACCATGCCGGTCCGGAACGCGAACCGGGTCAGCCAGGTCAGCCGGATGGCGTCCGCTTCCCCGACATAGACGGGATAGAGCGCCAGTCGGCCGATATCCGATTGCGTCAGGGTGATGTCGATTTGGTTGGTACCGGGGCGCAGCACCGGCCCTGGCAAGACACCGTAAATCGGCCTGTTCCAGTCGTGCCACAGCGGGCCGTCCGGTTCGGAGTTTGGCGACATCCTTATGCCGTTGACCTCGATCCTTGCATGGTCGGTCACCCGCGGTGCCACGAAGGCCAGAAGATCATCGCTGACGGGCCTGTCGAAACTGAGCCGGTAGTGGGCACCCACCACGCTCGTACCGCGCTCCAGCGTGGTGACATGGGGGAGCGTGACGGGCCTGAAATCCTGACAGTCCGGCTGGGGCGCATTCGCGCGCTGAAGGCATAGCTCGGCGCTGTCGAGGCGCTCGCCCCGCGTCATCTCGGGATAGGGGTTAATGGCCAGTAGCTGGATCAGTACGGTCAGTGCGCCGACGAAAAGCGGGATCGCCAAAAGCAGACAGAACGTGCGCAACAACCCGCGCGGCGCAGCTTCGACCTCGCCCCTTTCGCTCAGCAATTCCTTCAAAACAGGCCGAGGCGATTTGCGGTGGCGACGGCCTGGGTGTTCGAACTGACCTCAAGTTTGCGGTAGACGTTGTGGATATGTGTCCCGACGGTGCCGACCGTGATATTCAGCTTCTCGGCGACCTCCTGACGTTTGAAACCGTGCGCAATCAACCGGAGAATGTCCTTCTCCCGCGCGGTAAGACCGATCTGGAGGGCATCGTCCTGCGGCTCTTCGGGCTGCGGGACCATATTGAGGAGATAACGCGCGATCTGGGGGCTGATCGGGCTTCCCCCTTCGAGAACGGTCAGCAGGTTGCGCCCGACTTCCTCGGGCCGGTCGTTCTTGAGGATATAGCCGGTCGCACCCGCTGCAATCGCTTCGATCACGCGGTCCTCATCGGCGAAGACCGTGACGACCAGGCTGTCGCAGGGCCAGTCGGCGGCCTGGGCGGCACGGATGATCTCTACGCCGGAGCCGTCCGGCAGGCCCAGGTCGACGAGAATTGCCCGCGGCCTGACCTGGGAGAGTTCGAAAAGACCTTCCCGCACCGAGCGTGCGATCGAGCAGGTCCGCACCTGTGTAAGCTGTAACAAAGCCCGCGCGAGGCGATCGGCGGTCTCCCTCCGGTCTTCGACGATTACGACATCGACCGGCGACGATACGACCTGAACAGACCTGTCATTCACCGCGGTTCTGCCGTTACGGGTAGGTAGGAATGATGTTTCAACGTCTGACTTTCTTACCCCCGATCAATCGCGCGGTCGCTCTGGGAGAGCGGGGCTGTGCAGGATTGTGCCTCAACGGTACAATTCGGCGTTCTGAATAGGGCCATAGCAGACGTCAAATCGACCGAATATCAATGGATCCGTAGATGGTCCGGTCGTTACCAAAATCTTAAACCGCCAACCAACTGGTTCAATCCGGGAAAATGCGGATCGGCATTCAGGGACGTGCCGCCGCCGCACCCGGGCATTGATCGCGTTGTAGGGGTGGGCAAAAGTGGCATTCGGAACAAGCGCAGGGCGTGGCTTCGGCTGCGCCGAATGGCGTTTCTGGGCGAGATTGGCAGAACTGCGCCACTCGCTATCCGCCGCCCTCATGCGGACGCCTTCCGCCGTCCGGGGATCGATCGTTTCCGTCATTCTCGCGGCGCTTGCGCTGCTTCTGCCCGCCGCCGCCGCGGCCCAGCCCGTGTTGCAGGTTTACGGCATCGTCGACGGCTCGGCGGTGGCTGTGCCCAACGGTTCCTCATCTCCGAGTGCGGCAACCGATTTCGGGACCGTCGAAGAGACAGGCAGCGTGGTAGTGCGTTACTTCCTGCTCTACAATCCCGGCGACGCGCCGCTGAACATCACCGATATTTCGGTGTCTCCGGGAAGCGTATTCCGGCTTACGCAAAACAACACGGGGGTGATCGGCGCGGGCGGCAGCCAGTCGGTCCCGGTCGAATTCGATCCGAACGCAGGTGGGCCGTTTTCGGAAACGATCAGTGTGTCGAGCGACGATCCGAACAATCCCAGCTACACCTTTCAGGTGTTCGGCGAAGGCGTCGCGACCTCCGGTCCGACTGTCACGCTAGGCGCGCTCACCGATGCCGGTAGCAATACCTTCACGTCCAGCGTCACCTTTTCGGCTCCCGTCACGGGTTTCACCGCCAGCGATCTGGTGACGACCAACGCCAGCGCGACGCTGAGCGGTTCCGGTGCCAATTACGTCGTGACCCTGAGCCCAGCAGCGTCGGGGCAATTCAGCGTGCAGGTCCCGGCCAACGTCGCGGTCGACGGATCGGGCAGGTACAATCGTCCGTCGGATATCCGCACTGCGACCTTCAACCCGCCGCCGGGGGGTGTCCTGCGCGTGACGGGCAGAGGCAACACGATCGCGAGCGGGGATACGTCGCCGCGCAACGCCGACGGAACGTTTTACGGCGAAGTCGTTGTCGGACAGAGCGCTGTCGACCGGACATTTGTGCTGCACAACGACGGGGCGAGCACGCTGACGGTTTCGTCGGTCACCGTCGACAACGCCTCCGGCAGCGCTTTCAGCCTTGTCGGGGCGACGCCGAATATGATCGCTCCAGACGGGACCGCGTCGATTACAATCCGCTTCGATCCTGCCGCCGAGGGGGCATTCGATGCGGTGGTGCGGATCGGCAGCGACGATCCGGACAGCCCGATATACAGCTTCACTGTGCAGGGAGCCGCCGAGGCGGCGGCGCCGGCCATGTTCGTTTTTCTCAACGGTTCGCCGGTACAAAATGGTGCTGCAACCACCCCGGGGACCGATTTCGGCACTATCGCCGTCGGCGCGTCCGACACCCGACAGTTCGTCGTGTACAATGCGGGCAATGCGGACCTGACCTTCGCAGCTTCCGCCTCGCCGATCGAGGGCTACCGGATGTCGATCGTGTCGTCCGGCACGATTCCCGCAGGTAGCTTCCAGGCCTTCGATGTGTTCTTCGATCCAAAGGCCGAAGGCGACTTCCCGACCACAGTTTCGATCGCGAGCAACGATCCGAATACGCCCGTCTTCACTTTCGACATGGAAGGCTCCGCTGTCGCGCCCGTGCCGACCGCCGGCACGATTTCACCTGCCGAGGGCCCCGCGGTGGGGGGCGCGACTGTCTCGATAGCCGGTACGGGCTTCCTGACCGCGCAAAGCGTCACCTTCGACGGCACCGCCGCGACGAGTTTTACCGTGGTGAGCGACACCGAGATCGAAGCGGTTTCGCCCGCCCACGCCTCGGGTGCCGTCGATATCGTCGTGACCACCGCCGGTGGCACCGCGACCGCCACCAATGGCTACACTTACCTCGCTTCGAGCGACGCGACGCTGGCATCGCTGTCGGTCAGCGAGGGGACGCTGAGCCCGGCGTTCGACCCCGCAGAAACCGACTATGCAGTCTCGGTTGGCGAAGCGGTCGCGACGATCGCCCTGACGCCCACCGCATCGGATGCCGGGGCCACGATCACCGTGGCGGGCATCGCCGTGACATCGGGCCAGGCGAGCGATCCGATCGCACTGTCGGCGGGTCAGAACATGATCGCTGTCGAAGTGACCGCCCCCGACGGCACGACCCGGCAGTATAATGTCGTCGTAACGCGCGCGCTGTCGAGCGATGCCTCGCTCGCCGCGCTCTCGGTCAGCGAGGGCACGCTTACGCCTGCATTCGATACTGCGCGCGGCAGTTATACGGTAAGGGTCGCCAGCGACGTCGAGACCATCACAGTGACACCGACCGCGTCGGATGCGGGCGCCACGATCAGGGTGAACGGCACCGCGACGCCATCGGGAACCGCGACCGCGCCCATTCCTCTCGTCGTCGGCACCACCCCGATTACGGTGCAGGTGATGGCCGCCAATGGTGCGTCGCGTGTCTACAGCCTTCCCGTCACGCGGGCCGCGCCGCCGACGGTCCAGGTCTATTCGATGACCGGCGGTCAGGCTGCCGTCGCCAATGGCAGCACCGCAGCCACTCCCGGCACCGATTTCGGCCAGGTCAATGTCGGAGGGCAGGGCATGCGCCTGTTCGTCGTCAACAACGCCGGCGACGCACCGCTGACGCTGACCGACCTCTCCGTCACGCCTTCGGATGGCTTCTCGGTCCCCGCGCTGACGTCGGAGACGTTGCAGCCCGGCGGAAGTTACCAGTTCACGATTCCCTTCAGGCCGACGAGCACGGGCGACGTGACCGCAACCGTTTCGATAGCCAGCAATGATCCGAACGCGCCGACCTACAGCTTTGCGGTCTATGCAAACGGAGTGGCGCCGCTGCCGACAATCGGCTCGGTCTCGCCGGACGAGGGAGTCGCGCAGGGCGGCGCCTCGGTCACCATCACCGGTACGGGGTTCCTGACTGCGCAGAGCGTGACCTTCGGCGGCACCGATGCCACCGCCTTCACCGTCTTAAGCGATACCGCGATCCAGGCAACGACACCCGAGCATCCAGCGGGCGCCGTCGATGTGGTCGTCACCTCGCCGGGCGGCAGCGCCACGGCCACCGATGGCTATACCTTCCTTTCCGGCGATTCGACTCTGGCGAGCCTTGTGCCGAGCGACGGCACGCTCTCGCCCACGTTCGACGCCGCTGAGCAAGACTATAGTGTCCGGGTCGCGCATTCGGTCGACATGATCACGCTGACCCCGACGGCGAACGATGCCGGGGCAACGATCACCGTCGACGGAAACGCGGTGGCTTCGGGAAGCGCAAGCGCTTCGATTGCGCTGCCGGTCGGCGTCACAAGGATCGTGGTCCGGGTGAATGCCGCCGACGGTACGAACCGCCAATATTCGGTGACCGTCACACGCGCGCCCTCGGACGATGCGACGCTCTCCGCGCTTACGGTGAGCGAAGGGTCGCTGACCCCGGCCTTCGATACCGGCGAGCTGAGCTATGCGGTTGCGGTGGCCCATTCGGTCACGTCGATCGTGCTGACCCCGACCGCCTCGGATGCGGGCGCGACGATTCGCGTGGCCGGGAGCATGACTGCCTCGGGTAGCGCGAGCACGCCGGTCGCGCTGAACGCTGGCACGACATCGATTGCGGTGATCGTCACAGCCGCCGACGGGACGACGCAGCAATATACCGTGGCGGTGACGCGAGCCCCGTCGAGCGACGCGACGCTCGCCAGCCTGGTGCCGAGCGATGGTGCGCTCTCTCCCGCGTTCGATCCGGCAGAGCTGAGCTATGCGGTTTCGGTCGGCAATGATGTCGATACGATCACGCTCACGCCGCGGGTGGCCGATGCCGGAGCGACGGTTGCGGTCGCGGGCAATGCAGTGACCTCGGGCAATGCCAGCGCACCCGTAGCGCTCCCCGTTGGTACCACCTCGATTGCGGTGGTGGTGACCGCAGCCGATGGCACGACGCAGCAATACGACGTGGCGGTGACGCGCGTGCCGTCCAACGATGCCAAGCTCTCGGCCCTGACGCTGAGCGAAGGCACGCTCCAGCCTGCCTTCGGTCCGTTCAACACGAACTATCTGGTCGACGTCGCCAATTCGGTCACATCGATCACGGTGACGCCCACCGCTGCGGATGCCGACGCCACTATCACCGTCGCCGGCAACGCAGTCGCTTCGGGCAGCGCGAGCGCGCCGGTGGCGCTGACCATCGGCAGCAACGCGATCGCGGTCGTCGTCACTGCGGCGGATGGCACCATGCTGGAATACACCATTGCCGTCACTCGCGCCGCGTCGAGCGATGCGACGCTGTCGGACCTGGCGGTGAGCGAGGGCACGCTGACGCCTGCCTTCGACCCGGGCCGGACCAGCTATGCGATAGCCGTCGACACGCCGGTCGATTCCATCCGCGTAACGCCGACCGTCTCCGATGCCGGAGCGACGGTGACGGTAGCGGGCAATGCAGTGGCCTCGGGCAGCGCAAGCGCGCCGATTACTTTGAACGTGGGCACAAACTCGATTCCGGTGACGGTGACGGCCGGGAACGGCGCCACCCTGAGCTATACCTTGTCAGTAACCCGCGCCGCGCCGCCGACGATCGCCATGTATTCGACCACCGGCGGCGTTCAGGCAATTGCCGACGGTACGACCTCGGCAACGCCGGGGACCGATTTCGGCGAAGTGATGGTCGGCGCTTCCGCATCGCGCAGGTTCCTGATCACAAATACTGGCAATGCCGATCTCGTCATTTCGGATGTCACCGCGACGCCTGCGGCCGGTTTCGTCGTGCAGGCCGAGTCATCGAGGACCATCGTGCCGGGCGGTTCCTACGAGTTCGAAATCCGGTTTGCGCCCACGAGTGAAGGCAGTTTCGCGACGACCATCGCCGTTGCAAGCAACGATCCTGCCACGCCCTCCTTCAGCTATAGTTTGTACGCAACTGCCGCCGCGCCTCTCCCGACGATAACCGGCATCACACCGACAGAGGGTTCGGCATCCGGCGGCACCGCTGTAACGATCACCGGCACGGGCTTTCTGACGGCGACCAGCGTGACCTTCGACCGCGTGGCCGCAGATGCGTTTACCGTTGTCAGCGACACGCGGATCGATGCGACCACTCCTGCGAGTGCGGCTGGCAATGTCGACCTTGTCGTCACCTCGCCGGGCGGCGCGGCGACGGCGACCGATGGCTATCGCTACCTCTCTGGAGAAGCGTCCCTGTCCGGCCTCTCGGTGAGTGAAGGCACACTGACGCCGACGTTCGATCCGGCGCAGATCGACTACACGGTGTCGGTTGGGAGCACGGTCGATACGATCACGCTCACCCCGACCGCCTCGGATGCTGGCGCGACCATCACCGTCGCTGGCAATGCGGTCTCCTCCGGCAGCGCGAGCGCGCCGGTGGCCCTGTCGGTCGGCACGACCTCGATCGACGTTGTCGTGACTGCGGCGGATGGTACGACGCGGCAATATGCGGTTGCGGTAGCCCGCGCCGCGCCGCCGACCATCGGCGTCTATTCGAGCAGTGACGGCGTTCAGCTGATTGCCAACGGCGCGGCTTCGGCGACGCCGGGGACCGATTTCGGCGAGGTGGCGGTCGGATCGTCGGGATCGCGCACATTCCTGATCGTCAACGATGGCGATGTCGATCTCGTGGTTTCGGGCATTGCCGCGAGTCCGGCGGCAGGATTTACCCTGCCGACTGCTTCGTCGACAACGATCGCTCCGGGCGGTTCCTTCGAGTTTCCGATTGTCTTCGCGCCGCAGACCGACGGCAGCTTCACTACGACGATCGCGATCAGAAGCAACGATCCCGCGACGCCGAGCTTTACCTACAGCCTCTACGGCACGGCCGCCGCGCCCATCCCGACGATTTCGGACGTCGCCCCGGCAGAAGGTCCGCTCTCCGGCGGCACCGGCGTCGCGATCACCGGCACGGGCTTCCTCACGGTAACCAGTGTCACCTTCGCAGGCGTGAACGCAGACGCGTTTACCGTAGTCAGCGACACGCGGATCGATGCGACGACGCCTGCCAATGTCGCGGGCACTGTCGATGTGGTCGTCAGCTCGCCCGGGGGCGCGGCAACCGCGACCCGTAGTTTTACCTACCTTTCCAACGACGCGACGCTCTCGACGCTGGAGGTGAGCGAGGGCGTGTTGTCACCGACGTTCGATCCCGCGCGGTCTGACTACACCGTGTCGGTCGGCAACGCGGTCGATACGATTGCGCTGACCCCGAGTGCGTCGGACGCAGATGCCACGATCACCGTGGCTGGCAATGCGGTGGCTTCGGGCAGCGCGAGTGCGCCGGTGGCGCTTCCGGTCGGCACCACCACTATCGAAGTGGTGGTGACCGCTGCCGATGGCACCGCCCAGCGCTACAAGGTCGCAGTGACGCGTGCCGTCTCAAGCGATGCGGCGCTGTCTGCGCTGGGAGTAAGCGAGGGGGCGCTGAGCCCGGCGTTCGATCCGGCGCAAGCGAGCTACACCGTGGCGGTCGGCAATGAGGTCGATGTGATTACGCTGACCCCGAGTGCCTCGGACGCTGGTGCCACCATCACGGTCGCGGGCAATGCGGTGGCTTCGGGTAGTGCGAGTGGTTCGGTGGCGCTGCCGGTCGGCACGACGTCGATAGAAGTCGTGGTGACCGCTCCGGATGGCACCACCCAGAGCTACTCGGTCGCAGTCACCCGCGCCGCCTCGAGCGATGCGGCATTGTCTGCGCTGTCGGTGAGCGAAGGGACGCTGACGCCAAGCTTCGATGCGAGCCAGACGAGCTACACCGTCTCGGTCGGTAACGCGGTCGATACGGTCACGCTCACCCCGAGTGCGTCGGACGCAGATGCCACCATAACCGTCGCTGGCAACGCGGTGGCTTCGGGAAGTGCGAGTGCGCCCGTGGCGCTGCCAGTCGGCACCACCCCGATTGCGGTCGTGGTAACCGCTCCGGATGGTACCACCCAGACCTACACGGTCGCGATAACTCGCGCCGCCTCGAACGATGCGCAGCTATCTTCGCTGTCGGTGAGCGAGGGGACGCTGAGCCCCGCGTTCGACCCCGCGCAAACGAACTACGCAGTGTCGGTGGGCAGCACGGTTGACGCGATGACGCTAAGCCCGACCGCCTCGGACGCCGACGCCACGATCACGGTCGCTGGTGATGCGGTGGCTTCGGGCAGCGCGAGTGCACCGGTTGCGCTGTCGGTCGGCACCACCTCGATCCCAGTGGTGGTGACCGCAGCGGACGGCACAACGCGGCAATATACGGTCGCAGTGACCCGCGCGGCGCCGCCGACGCTCGCCGTGTATTCGACCAGCGGCGGCGTCCAGCCGATCGCCAACGGTTCGGCGTCGACGACGCCCGGGACCGATTTCGGCCAGGTGATGGTCGGGTCCTCCGAGTCTCGCGGGTTCCTGATCTTCAACGAGGGTGATGCCGATCTCGTGGTCTCAGGCATCACTGCGACACCTGCGGCCGGTTTCGTCGTGCAGGCGGACGCGTCGAGGACGATCGCTCCGGGTGGTTCCTACGAGTTCGACATTCGGTTTGCTCCGAAGGCCATCGGCGGCGTCACCGCGACGGTCACCATCGCGAGCAATGATGCCGCAACGCCGAGCTTTACCTATAACCTGTACGCAACCGGGGCAGCGCCGGTGCCGACGATCGTCGACATTGCCCCGGCAGAAGGTCTGACCGTAGGCGGCACCACTGTCGCGATTACCGGCACAGGCTTTCTGACGGCTAAAAGCGTCACCTTCGCAGGCGTCGAGGCAAACGCGTTTACCGTAGTCAGCGATACGCAAATCGATGCGACGGCGCCTGCGAATAGCGCGGGCAGGGTCGACGTTGTCGTTACATCGCCGGGCGGCTCGGCAACGGCGACCGGTGCCTTCACTTACCTTTCCAATGATGCGGCGCTGTCTGCGCTGGGAGTAAGCGAGGGGGCGCTGTCACCAGCGTTCGATCCGGCGCAAGCGAGCTATACCGTATCGGTCGGCCACGAAGTCGATACGATTACGCTGACGCCGAGTGCCTCGGACGTCGACGCAACGATTACCGTGGCGGGCAATGCGGTGGCTTCGGGCAGCGCTAGTGCGCCGGTTGCGCTTCCGGTCGGCACGACCACTATCGAAGTGGTGGTGACAGCCGCCGACGGGACCACCCAGCAGTACACGGTCGCGGTGACCCGCGCCGCCTCGAGCGATGCGGCACTGTCTGCGCTGTCATTGAGCGAAGGGGCGCTCTCGCCAAGCTTCGATGCGAGCCAGACGAGCTACACCGTCTCGGTCAGCAATGAGGTTGAGACGATTACGCTGACCCCAAGTGCCTCGGACGCGGATGCGACGATCACGGTTGCGGGTAATGCGGTCGCCTCGGGCAGCGCGAGTGCGCCGGTGGCGCTTCCGGTCGGCACCACCTCGATCGCGGTCGTGGTGACCGCTCCCGACGGCACGACCCGGCAGTACACGGTTGCGGTGACCCGTGCCGCCTCGAGCGATGCGCAACTGTCCGCTCTGTCGGTGAGCGAGGGAACCCTGAGTCCCGCGTTCGATCCTGGGCAGGCGAGCTACACCGTCTCGGTCGGCAACGAGGTCGATACGATTACGCTGACGCCGAGTGCCTCGGACGTCGACGCCACGATCACCGTTGCTGGCCACGCAGTTGCCTCGGGCAGCGCGAGTGCGCCGGT